>Ga0207884_1000016_pt1 | contig 291894 bp, 260 predicted proteins | sample MalvirmetaMSP144_FD_184236 | JGI IMG/M metagenome (GOLD analysis project Ga0207884, IMG submission 184236) | Marine viral communities from the Deep Pacific Ocean - MSP-144 (SPAdes) | ecosystem: Environmental > Aquatic > Marine > Oceanic | place: Pacific Ocean | collected 2011-07-08 | reverse complement strand
GTTGAATAAAGCAAAAAACCATCAAATGGAAAGAGCTGAACTTGCTAAACAAGTTGGAATTTCAACTACAGATCTGACTCGTAAGCTACCAAAACTCGAAAAAATCGGACTTATTAAGCGTGAAGACAGTCCTGTGGATATCAAGAAGAGTAAAATTAGATTGACAAATAGCGGGAAGAAAGTTCATGGCTATGCAACAGAATCAGCAGAGGAAAAGGCTTTAGATTTATTTCCTTATAAGAAAAATACAGAAATTGAATTACTTATTGAGGCATTAAACTCTATCAATGGTGTAAAATAGTAGAAGGAAATTTATTTTTAATAGGGTGACACTATGCTGTCACTCTGTATGATTAAGTTTGGGTAAACAATAAAACAAAACCCAACTATCATGACACTTCATACACTTACAACTCCGGCAATTTCTAAAAAATCAGAAACTAAACTTTTTGTTGCTCCGCTTTTAAATCGCATCAAAAAAGAAAGCAAACAAGAGTTTGTAGAAATGCAGCAGACTTTTGAATTAATGGGTTGGGGAGAGTTACCTGATGAATTGAAGATCGAGATCTATGATGACGTTCGTTTCATGGTTCAGGAATTAAAGGGCTATTTTTCCAGCTGTGACCAGTTTGTTCAACAAAGAAGAAATACGGTTCACTTTTGGGTAAGTAGTTTTCAGGATGGAATTTGCTCTCTGGAAGCTGCTATTAAAGCGTTGAAAGTGAAATCTCTTGCATGAAGTTTTAAACCGCCGACAATTCAGTGGGTTCTGTTTCCGGATTTGTTGGCGGTATTTTCATTGGAATAAACATCTTCGTCTTCTATAGAGATCTTCGCATTCCCGGAAGAGCCTATCCTTTTTGAAATAGCGCTGATCATATTCTTAAGACGTCGTTTTTCCTTGTTGTAATGGTATTTCAGATAGGTGAGTCCTCCTGTAAAGGCAACCAAGCCACCCAATGGTGCAAACATTACAGCCGTGGATTTAGGCAGTCCGATTCCTTTTAAAGCAACTAACATAAAAACAGAACCCAAAAATGCAGGGATAAATAAAAGTGGGACCTTCATTGCAGTCCAGTTATGGACATACTGAATTTTAGTTTTCCCATCTTTAGGAGTTAGTGAAATATGCTTATAGCCAAATTCACGCCTTCTTTGCTCCCATTCAAAAGACTTTCCAATTTTTCCGGACTTGCCGATTCCTCCGGTCACTTTTCTGATCTCCTGAACAACATCTTCCCACTGCTCTGAAGACATTTCCCCGTCAACATAGGTTACTTCCTGTAATTTAGAGGTTACTTTACTCCACTTAAATTCCTGATCAAAATCAGGTTTATCATGAATATGTATGGCCTCCAAAAGAGATGCTCTGTCAATACCAACTTCATTAGCCAGTTCCAGAATTTCCTGCTCCGAGAGCCCATCTCTGTCACCATAGAGATCTTTTTGCGTCTGAATTTCAGAAGCTTTTTTGAGAATTTTACTGATCTCTTTTTTTGTATAGATATGATCGTTGCCCATAAAGTTGTATTAAATTCTAAAGAATCTACGGAAAGCTTAAAAAATAGTTTAAACTACAAGCACTTCCATACAGATATCCTTATCTTTGAAAAACTGCAAGCCAAATTTTTTGTTTCATGTATAAAATGAACGATTCTTCTCCTTTTGAACGCATCACCCGACAAGGGCTTACTTATGATGACGTCTTATTAGTACCTAATTATTCAAAAATATTACCAAGAGATGTAGATTTAAGTGTTCAACTTACTCCAACTCTTAAATTGAATATACCTATTGTTAGTGCAGCAATGGATACGGTTTCTGAATACCGCCTTGCAATTGCTCTTGCACGGGAAGGCGGAATTGCCATGCTTCACAAGAATATGACCATAGAAGAACAAGCAGAACAGGTTCGATTGGTGAAAAGAAGCGAAAGTGGAATGATCGTCGATCCGGTTACTCTTGATGAAAATTCTACAGTAAAAGACGCTCGCTCACTTATGCGTATGCATAAGATTGGTGGAATACCAATAGTAGATGAAGCTGGGATTTTAATCGGTATCGTTACAAACCGTGATCTTCGTTTTGAATCAGATATGACGAAAAAGCTGGGCGAAATCATGACAAAAGAAGATCTGTACACAGCAAAAGAAGGTACTACTCTTAAACAGGCAGAGAAGATTCTTCAGCACTTTAAAGTGGAAAAACTACCGATTGTAGATTCAAAGAATAAGTTGGTTGGGTTGATCACTTTCAAGGATATAGAAAAGAAAATGAACTTCCCGAATGCTTGTAAAGATAGTTTAGGAAGATTAAGAGTTGGAGCTGCTGTTGGTGTTACTGCTGATACAATGGAAAGGGTAGAAGCCTTAGTAAATGCCGGAGTTGATGTTATTACTGTTGATACTGCTCACGGACATTCCGATGGAGTACTTCAAACTGTGTCTCAAATAAAAGCAGAATACCCACAATTAAATGTGATTGGCGGAAATATTGCAACTAGAGCGGCTGCAGAAGCGCTGGTTCAGGCCGGGGCAGACGTTGTTAAAGTTGGTGTTGGACCGGGATCAATTTGTACTACCAGAGTAGTTACCGGTGTTGGTGTTCCTCAACTAAGCGCAGTTATGGAAGTTGCTGAATTTTGCAGAAGCAAAGGAATCGGGTTAATTGCAGATGGCGGAATCAAACAAACCGGAGATATTCCAAAAGCGATTGCCGGAGGAGCTGATGTTGTAATGATGGGATCTATGTTTGCCGGTGTGGATGAAAGTCCGGGAGAGACTATTATATATGAATCGCGTAAGTATAAATCTTACCGTGGTATGGGAAGTATCGGAGCAATGAAAAAGGGTTCAAAAGATCGCTATTTTCAGGATGTGGAAGATGATATCAATAAACTGGTTCCGGAAGGTATTGAAGGTCGCGTTCCATTTAAAGGATATCTAGGCGAAGTAGTTCATCAAATGACTGGTGGATTAAGAGCAGCAATGGGATATTGCGGAGCCGAGAATATTGATGGTATGAAAACGGCTGAATTTGTTCAGATCTCTGCGGCTTCATATAAAGAGAGTCATCCCCATTCAGTCCAAATAACAAAAGAAGCACCGAACTACTCGGTTTGATGCTGCTAACCAAATGAAAAATGTTCTCTTTATCGTATACTATTTTCCGCCCATGGGTGGAAGTGGTGTACAGAGATCATTAAAGTTCGCCAAGTATTTAAAAAAATTTGGTTGGAATCCCATCATTTTATGCCCTGAACCGGGAGCGTATCAGTTTTTTGATGAATCTCTTAAAAAAGAACTTGATCGTTTAGATCTGGAAATCCACAGAGTACAAGCAAAAACTCCTTTTCATAAATTGGGAGGGCGGAAGAAAAGCACAGGTTTGATAACAGGAAGTCTAGCAAAAGTACTTAGAAAGATTTCAAAGCTGTTATATTTTCCTGATAATAAAAAAGGATGGGTAAAGCCTGCAGTAAGCGATGGTAAAGCAATTATTCAAAACCGGGAAATTGATCTCATATTTAGCTCTGCACCCCCATTCAGTAATCATTTAGTAGCACAGGAATTAAGCAAAGCAACAAACCTCCCTTTTGTTTTAGACTATCGGGATTTATTTACAGGAAATCATTTTGATGCCGGAGAATCAGAGAGCAGAGTCAGGAAAAAACAGGAGATGGAAAAGGGCTGGTTAAATCTGTCTTCAGGTGTTATCGCTTTGGACGATTATGCGGCTGACTGTATTGGTAAAATTTCCGGGGAAGAAGCTGTAAATCTTAAGGTAATTCCTCATGGTTATGATCCGGAAGACTTTTTGAAGAACGGTATATCAAACTTACAATATAGAAAAGGAAAAATGAACTGGCTATACAGTGGTCTTTTCTATGAATCGAATCAGCCAGATGTTTTCCTGAAAGCAATTTATACTCTTTGTGAGAAAAACCCTGATTTCAAAAACAAAATACATTTACATTTTCAGGGAGGACTGGATTTAAGAATTAAGAAGTTGATCAAAGAACTCAATCTGGAGGGATCAGTTTCTGATTATGGTTACCTACCACACGACGTTTCGGTAGCAAATTTGTTAAAAGCTGATATTTTATGGATGATTTCTAATTTTTCAGAAAATTTGCAACAGATCAAAACAGGGAAACTCTTTGAGTATATTGGAACAAAAAAACCAGTATTAGGTTTGGTTCATACAGGAGAAGCATCCGCACTACTGAATGAATATAAAATTGGATATCATACACCTCCGAATGTAATCCGGGATGTAACAGAAAAAATTGAAGAAATATTTCTTTTGTGGAAACAGAATAAGCTACCAACAGCATCTACTGAACAAGTTCAAAAATATGACAGAATGAAATTAGCAGGTGAATTGGCTGTGTTTTTTGACGAGATTGTGAAGAATCAAGAAAATCCGAAACTATGAAGTCGTTTATAAAAAGACTTTTTAAAGATCGTCATAAGACAGTAGAAATAATTTTACTTGACGACACCAAGCCTGGGCAGGATGATTCCTACAGGTTAAAACCAAACAATCTGTTTATCAGCTTTACAGTACTGTCCATTATTTTTTCAATTATAGTAGCTTTGGTTTTTATGCTTACACCGCTGGGTGGTTTGTTATACAATACGGATGAAGTAGAAATAAGAAGAGAAATTCAAAATATCTCGGAGCGTATACTTTCACTTCAGGATTCTTTGGATGTAAGAGACCAGCAATTAAGAGAGATAAAAGAAGTTATCAGACTTAATCAGGACACAACTCTGGCCTTAAATGAAAGATTAACTTCCGTTTCTGCAGCCAATGAGAGAGATAATAACCCGGGTTTATCACAGAATTTTGACAATCTGAATGTGTTTGAGCAATTTGATAATGGAAATCTTGTATCCGCAAATATTTTAGCCAATGCTCCGGATTTTCCAACCCGAACTCCCGCACATGGAACCAGAACCAGAGGTTATGAACCTCTTGAAGGGCATTTCGGAATAGATATTGCTACTAAAGAAAATGAAATATTTATGAATGTGGCTGATGGGACAGTCATATCCAGCAGTTGGACAATTGATTTTGGATATGTAATATCTGTGCAACATAAGGACGGACTTGTTAGTACATACAAGCATTGTTCAAAACTGTATAAAACGAAAGGGGAAAAAGTATTAAAAGGAGATGTGCTGGGACTTATAGGGAACACAGGTGTTTCCAGCTCAGGACCTCATCTTCATTTTGAAATCTGGAAAAATGGAATATCACAAAATCCATTAGCCTATTTAATTTTTTAATAAGTATGTTTAACAAAAATAAAAAGAGTAATACCGTGAGCAATTCTACAAGTCAGTCTCCTTCAGTAAATATTATAAATGAAGGCACTAAAATTAAAGGAAATCTGCATGCCAACTCTGATATAAGAGTAAGTGGCACTATTGTTGGGGAAGCAGTTTCAAAGGGTAAGATAATACTTACCAATAATGGATTAGTAAAAGGAAATGTCTCATCATCAGACTCAGACATAGCAGGTAAAGTTGAAGGAGATGTGAAAGTAAGCAGTCGGCTTATCCTAAGAAAGGAAGCAATTATCGATGGAAATATTTTCACAAAAACACTGGTTGTTGAAGAGGGTGCACAAATTAACGGAACCTGTAAGATGGGATCTGATGTGAAAAACCTGTCTCAAAACAATGATGCTGACTACGCAGAAGAGACCAAGCTAAAAGGAGCTAAGGCGTAACCAATGCGCCTTCCGGAAGAATACACTAAATACCTGGCTCTTGGTGCTGAAATTGCAGCAACTCTTTTAATACCTATTGGACTTGGTTATTTAGCAGACAAGTTTCTGAATTCTTCACCATATGGAGTGCTACTTGGTGCCGTAACAGGGATTATTTTATTCTTCGTTTTAATATTTAAAATTGCTCAAAGTGATGGAGGTCACGACCGGAAAAAGTGATAAAAAAGCTCGCAAAATTTAACGTGATCCCGCTCATACTCGCGCTGATCTCTCCGTTTTTTTTACCTGTTGATCCAGCTGTAGCGGTAATTTGTGGTTTTCTTTTAAGTCTCATTTTCGTTTTAAGCAGTGCCTGGATACTCGATAATTTCTGGAATGCTGATTCTAAGCTATTTTTGAAGGTTTTTTTCTTCTCTATGGTGATCAGATTTCTACTTGTGTTAGCAGCCATGGGAATTTTACTCGGACTGACAAAAATTGATGAAATCTACTTTACAGTTAGTTTCATAATTTCCTATCTTTATCAGTCTATAACGGAAATGATTTTTTTCAATCAACTACTACAAAATAAAAGCAGCAATTAAGTAATGATCCAGACCCTGCGTCGCGTATTTCTGACACTCTTATTTTTATCGGTTAGTACTTCAAACACTTTTGCAGCAGAAGAGAAAGAAGGCGGTTCACCTCTGGACGTAATGGGTACTGTTGCTGACCACGACTATTTAAAGATTCCTCATTTTATAAATGGTGGAAAGATATATTTACCAAGGTTGATCTTTCTAGAAGATGCTGAAGGTAATACATCATTCAAAGCTTACTTAAGTACAAAATCTGCTGCTAAATCAGATTACTTCGAAGTAGTTGATGAAGTGCTTGTTGCTACGAATGGCGGTAAAATTGCTTTTGATTTGTCCATTACCTCTCACTTGATGTATTTCTGGTTTGGAATGATTTTAGCTGTTTGGTTTACAATTGCGATGTCTCGCAGATACCAGAAGGGTGTAGGAAAAGACGTAGAGCCTAAAGGCACACTGCAAAATATTTTTGAAGTATTATTTGTCTTTATACGTGACGATGTTGCTCGTGCAAACATTGATGATCACAAAGCAGACAAATACGTACCGTATTTCTTTACCATGTTTATGGGGATTGCATTCATGAACCTGTTTGGTTTATTACCATGGGCAGCAACAGCAACAGCTGATCTTACTGTAACTGCTACATTGGCGTTAATGACTTTTGTAATTACTCAATTCAGTGGTACTAAAGATTATTGGGGACACATTTTCTGGTTTCCTGGAGTGCCTACATGGGTAAGAGCAATTTTAACTCCGGTTGAGATCTTAGGGGTTTTCACAAAACCATTCGCACTTGCAATTCGACTTTTTGCAAACATGCTTTCAGGAAAGATCATGATCATCGCAATCTTAGGGTTGATCTTCATTTTTGCTGAACTATTTGGCACAGTAGGCGCGTACGGTATTAGTGTAGTTTCGGTGACACTAACTGTTGTTCTGTATGCTCTAAAGGTTTTTGTAGGATTGTTACAAGCATACATTTTCACTCTTCTTTCAGCTGTATTTATTGGGATGGCGGCAGAAGATCATCATCATGATGAAGAAGAATATCATGTTGAGCATGTATCGTAAAGAAATTAAACTCATATAAACTCTAACAAATAAATAAAGAATACTATGGGACTTTTAGCAGCTGGTATTGGAGCTGGAATCGTAGCACTTGGTGCTGGAATCGGAATCGGAATGATTGGTAAAGGAGCTACAGAAAGTATCGCTCGTCAGCCAGAAGCATCCGGAGATATCCGTGGCGCAATGATTCTTACTGCAGCTTTCATCGAGGGTGTTGCTCTTTTAGGTGCAGTTATCTGTATCCTTCTTGCTCTTGGAATCGGTCAATAATAAAGGATAAGAAATGACTTTTCTTTTAGCAGGCGGAGGAGGCTTATTGTCATTCAATCCGGGGTTTGCATTGTGGATACTGATATCCATGATCGCATTTATTCTGGTGATGATGAAGTATGCAGTTCCGCCAATCATGGACGCTCTTGTTTCTCGCGAAGCGAAGATCAAAGATTCTTTGGAATCTGCTGAGAAGGCATTAGCGAGAGCTGAGGAAGTATCGAAAGATAACGAGAAAGCGCTCCGTGAAGCTGAAGCTAAAGCTCAAAAAATCCGAAAGGAAGCTTTAGAAGAAGCGGAACTCCTTCGTTCAGAACGAATTTCGAAAGCAAAAGATGAAGCTGCTCAAATAATAGAACAAGCGAAAGCTTCTATTGAGCAGGAAAAGAAGCAGGCGCTATTGGAACTTCGTAATGAAGTCGCTCAATTAGCAATCAAATCTGCTTCTGTGATCATCGACGCGGAACTAGATAACGATAAGAACAACAAGCTGGTCGATAATTTTATTACCGACCTGTCAAAAAACTAAGCTTAGCTGATGTTGGTATCAAAAGCAGCAAAACGTTACGCAACAGCACTTCTTGAAAGTGCTGTTGAGCAGAATTCGATTGAGAATACTTTGAAAGATATTCATCTTATCAAAGAGACAATCGAAGGCTCTAAGGAATTAAGAATTTTTCTTAAAAGCCCTGTGGTAAAACCGGCTGATAAACGGAATGCTTTATCTTCAATTTTTGATGGTAAAGTATCTAAAGAAGTTTCTCAGTTTATTGTTTTACTTACTAATAAGGGTAGAGAAGATATTCTTGATGAAGTTGCCACTGCGTTTATAGATGTTTACAATGTTCATGCCGGAATCATAACAGTTGAAGTAAAAACTGCGAAAGCATTAAAAACAGGACAGATTACTGAACTGACTAAAATGCTTGAAAGAACTACTTCAAAAACAGTAAATCTTGATCTTAAAGAACAAGAGGACCTGAGAGGTGGGATTTCAGTAAAAATTGATGATACTGTAATTGATGCTACAGTTAAGCATAAGCTAGAACAGCTTGAAACACGATTCCTCGAGTCATCGATGGAATAATCAGAATTTGAAAAGATTTAGAAATTAATAATACAATGAGCCAAGTCAGACCAGACGAAGTTTCAGCCATATTACGTAAACAACTAAGCGGTTTCGACAACGAAGCTGATGTTTATGATGTAGGTACCGTACTTGAAGTAGGTGACGGTATTGCACGTGTTTATGGTCTCTCTAAAGTGCAAGCGGGTGAGCTTGTGGAATTACCGGATTCTAAAGATGAAAATGGTAATAACATTACAGGAATGGTACTTAACCTTGAAGAAGACAACGTGGGTATCGTGTTGTTCGGCTCTTCAAGTTCTGTAAAAGAAGGCCATACTGTTAAAAGAACTCAAGACATTGCATCTATTAATGTAGGTGAAGGTGTTTTAGGTCGTGTTATCGATCCTCTTGGAAATCCAATTGACGGTAAAGGTCCAATTACGGGCGACACTGTTAAGTTGCCTCTAGAGCGTAAAGCTCCCGGTGTAATTTACCGTGAGCCGGTGGCTGAGCCGTTACAAACAGGTATTAAAGCTATTGATTCTTTGATCCCTATTGGTAGAGGACAGCGTGAGCTTATTATTGGTGATCGTCAGACCGGAAAAACTTCTGTTGCAATTGACACTATTCTAAATCAGAAAGCAACTCAGAATTCTGAGAAGCCTGTTTTTTGTATTTATGTAGCAATTGGTCAAAAAGGGTCAACTGTTGCAGGTATTAAGCAAGTTCTTGAAGAAAACGGAGCAATGGATTACACAGTTGTTGTATCTGCTCCTGCAAGTTCTTCAGCACCTATGCAGTACATTGCGCCATTTGCCGGTGCAGCTGTTGGAGAATATATCCGTGATACTGGTCGTCACGCATTAGTAATTTATGATGATCTTTCTAAGCAAGCTGTTGCATATCGTGAGATGTCTCTACTTCTGAAAAGACCTCCGGGACGTGAAGCTTATCCAGGTGATGTATTCTATCTTCACAGTCGTTTACTTGAGCGTTCTGCTAAGATTATTAATGATGATAAAGTAGCTCAGGCAATGAACAACATACCTGAAGGCTTAAGGCCGATGGTAAAAGGTGGTGGATCACTGACAGCACTTCCTGTTATTGAAACACAAGCAGGTGACGTTTCTGCTTACATCCCGACAAACGTAATTTCTATTACTGATGGTCAGATATTTTTGGATACTGACTTATTTAACTCCGGTATTCGTCCTGCAATTGACGTTGGTACTTCTGTATCTCGTGTAGGTGGATCTGCTCAGGTTAAATCGATGAAGAAGCTATCAGGTACATTGAAGCTTGATTTGGCTCAGTATCGTGAATTAGAAGCTTTTGCTAAATTCGGATCTGATCTTGATGCTGCTACACAAGCTCAATTGAGAAAAGGTGAAAGAACGGTAGAGCTGTTGAAACAAGATGTTTATCAGCCACTTCAGGTTGAAAGACAGATCGTTCTGCTGAAAGTAAACGATGCAGGACTTCTTGATAAATTGCCTGTTGATCTAATTAGCGAGTTTGAAACTCAATTCCTTGAAACTGTACTTTCTAAGTATAGCTCTGAGATGGAAGCTTTAGCTAAATCAGGTGTTCTTAGTGATGAATTTGGAACAAAAGTGCTCGATTCAGCATCAACAGTAATTGATCAAGTTCTGGCAGGACAAGAAGCTTAATCTATGGCTAATTTACGCGACATAAGAAACAGAATTAGTTCTGTAAATAGTACACAGCAAATTACTAAAGCCATGAAAATGGTTGCTGCGGCTAAACTTAGGAAGGCACAAGAGCGGATGACTAAAACCCGTCCTTACGCTGCTAAGATTCAGAATGTTGTTGGTCGTTTAGCAGATAGTGGAAACATTTCGAGTCCTTTGGTTGAGAAATCTGAAACTAATCAAAACCTACTGTTTATTGTAGTAGGTTCTGACCGTGGACTTTGTGGTGGATTCAACAACAATCTTTTCAAAGAGCTAGAAAAAAGTTTAGCGAAGAACTTTTCGAATCAATTAGAAGCAGGAACTGTTTCTCTTGTAACGATTGGAAAGAAAGCTACAGCTCATTTTAAGAAGAGAAGTTATAATGTAGTTGAATCTTTTCCGGGATTCTTTGACACTATTGAATATGATCCTACTTCAGCAATTATGGAATCAGCTACCAAAGATTTTGTAGCAAATACTTATGATGAAGTTTATATCGTATTTAATGAGTTCAAATCTGTGATAGCTCAAAACAGAAAGATCGATAAAGTTTTACCTATTGATCCCGATAGTTTTAGAGTGAAATCAGAGGGTGATTCTAAAACTTCTATTGACTATATTTACGAGCCGAATTCTGAAGCAATTTTGGAAAAGCTATTGCCACTGCATTTGAACACTCAATTGTGGAAAGCTATACTTGAATCTAATGCTTCTGAGCAAGGTGCGAGGATGTCTGCAATGGATAGTGCTACGGAAAATGCAAAAGAATTAGAGCGTGACCTGAAGCTGAAGTATAACCAGGCAAGACAAAGTGCTATTACAACTGAAATTTCTGAGATTGTTTCAGGTGCACAAGCACTTAGTGAATAATTAGTTTCAGTTTTATTTTAATGAATATTTCGACGGAGAGTTGGCAGAGTGGTCGAATGCGGCGGTCTTGAAAACCGTTGTGCCGCAAGGTACCGGGGGTTCGAATCCCTCACTCTCCGCATTTTTTAAATAGCCCGTTAAGGGCTATTTTTATTTAAATAATTGATATTTTGTTGCGTTACAAGCTCAAAAAAATTCTATGAAAAAAATCTTTTCCATTTTCATCTTTTTCATCATTGTATCTGCTGGTTCAAGTTTTGCACAAGATACTTTGGAAATCTCCCTGCAGGATTTTATTGATATTGGATTAAATAATTCGGGGCAGGTTAAGTACGAAAAGACTAACATTGATTTAGCTGAAAACAGAGTCGATTTAGCGACAGACCAACGTTTTTTACCAAGCTTATCTTTTAGATCCGAGCATGCTCTTGTTCCCGGAGTCTCATCGCCGGGTAATTTTCCGGAAGAACAAATCTATCTGGATCCTGATGCAAAAAATGATTGGGATAAAGTTGGGGTTTTTAATCGGTTGAGAATTAGTGGAGTTCAGCCGGTATTTACGTGGGGATCTGTAAACAAAGCGGTATCTGCAGCAGAAGAAGCAGTTAAAGCAACAGAGTTTGAATTTCAAGCAAAAAAGGAAGATCTAGAAGTTCGGTTATTCGAATTGTACTATAGTTATGTACTTGCTCTTGAAATTGAACGTTTGTTAAAAGATGCTGAGGAAAAGATCGATCAGATTGAAAACTCTCTCGATGATGCTCAGGAAGAAGGAGATGATATAGACGAAACAGATGTATATAAATTCAAGGTATTTAAAGCTCAGTTCGGTATTCAAAAAGCAGAAGTAGACGAGAGTTTGGTTTTTGTTAAACAAACCTGGCAGTATCTGTTAAGGAATGAGAACGGAACGGTATATACACCTTCAGTCAGATATCTAGACCCTTTGAGTTCAGAACTTTCGGGTTTAGATTATTATCAAAACAGTGCTTTTTTAAATAGAAATGAGTTAAGAGGGATTGATACCGGTAAAGAAGCTTTGATGAAATATATTGATTATCAAAAAGCAAGTAATCTCCCGGGCCTTTATTTAGGATTTACAGCTACTTTTGCATCTACTCCTATTAGGCCAAGGCAACCTAATCCGTTTATCAGTACACCTGAAAACACTTTAAATACAGCGGTGGGACTAACGATACGTCAGAATCTTAATTTCTTTCAGGCTAAAACACAGTTAGAGCGAGTTAAGATAGAAATAAAGAAAATGGATTATCTGTCAGAAGCCGCTAAGGATGGTATACTTTTAGAAGTTAATCAGGCTTATCAAAAGGCTGCAGTAGCAGAAGTTAAAGTAGTAAAAACTGATGAAGCTTTACTTACCACTAAACAATGGTTAAGGATGGAACAACAAGATTATGATTTTGGTATAGGTGAAGTAAAAGATCTTATTGATGCAATGAAAATGGAATTAGAGTTAAGACTTAAAGAAAAAGAAAGTATTTTTGAGTTTAATACTTCTCTGGCAAAATTAAATAATGCTGCGGGTATTCCGTTACAGCTATTAAATCAAAATAATTAAAAATGAGACGAAGAATATTTTCCGTATTGCTATGGGCGCTAGCTATAGTAACAATCGCTGAAGCTCAAACGCCTGAGCAAGAAATTAAAACATTATTGGAAGAGAGAGACCAGCAGGTAAAAAATTTATTAGGCCCTGAAGGCTCTGAATATAGTGATGAACAAAGAGCTGAAATAAAAGATATAATCAATGGGGTTATCGATTTCGAATCTATGGCTAAATATGCACTTGAAGATACTTATGATACTTTGAGTACTGATATTCAAACAGAGTTTGTTGAATTATTTGCCACAATAGTCAGAGATCAATCTTTAAATAAATTAGATATCTACAGAGCTGAAGTTACCTATAACTCCATTACTGTCGACGGAAATGAAGCTATGGTAAAAACGTACGCAGAACTGGATGATATAAGGACTCCAGTTGATTACACTATGGTAAAAGAAGGAAATGAATGGGTAATAACTGATCTAATATTGGATGAAGTTTCTACTGCAGAGTCTTATAACAGGCAGTTTCAGCGTATAATAAAGAGGAAAGGCTTTGATTCGCTTTTGTCGACGCTCAGGAAACGAGCTTCTAAGGCCTAAAACTCCTATATTTACAGAAAATAATTAAACTTACAATAAGTGTTAAAGTCTTTACAAAACGAGAAACTGGCGAAAGAGGGATATGTTTATGTCAGTTATGGGCATCCAAAATACTTAAAACACACTTTGGCGTCGGTAACTTCACTTCGAAGACATGACACTAAAAGACCAGTGGCCCTATTATGCAGTCAAAAGCAGAAGGACATTCTTGAAGAAAAAGGACTAAGTTCAATTTTTGCAACTATACAAGTACTTCCTGAAGATAATTGTTCAATAGTTGGTTTTAAACACAATGTGTATAAGTTCATGATCTTCGAAAGGAACTTATATTTGGATAGTGATATTATTTGGTGTAAAAATCCTAATTCCTTATGGCAATCTTTAGGAGTTTTTGATTTTACTATTACCGGTACTCTTGTTTCAGATAATTTTTTCGGAGCTGCTAAAGGTGCAGGAGTTCTTAAGGATATCTTTTTAGGAAAAAGAAAAAGGACTTTAAAAAAGTTCGGCCTTTCTTATTTAAGCAGAGTACAATCCGGAGTAATATTTGCCAGAGATTATTCTCAGACTAAAAAAGTTTGTACCCTAGCTTCAGAAATGCTTGATAGAAAAGAAGAGACCCATTTCAAAAGCAGGAAAATGGAGCATGGCAGGAGTGAAGAATCATGCGAATGGAGTTTAGCCATGGCGATGTCAAAGCTAAATAATCCTGTTTATCCATGGTTGCAAGGGCACAATAGTGCACAATTGGACTATATATCTGACCTGACAGAACATGACGAAGAATTTGAATACGTGGCTTGTAAATATTATTGCAATGATTTTGCATATTCATTGAGAGGGCTTAAATCATCAACTTTAAGAAAGCTATTTCTGAGGATTTTATCTTTATTTCCGGGGAAAGGTGACTACTTAATTACAACACCATACTGTTTACATTTTGGATGGCTTCATGAAAAAACCCCGTTTTATTCTTTTGCCGAGTCAAATTGGAAGCAACTTGTAAGTGGATCAAAAAAAGGAAATAGCATGAGTTCAGAGCGAAGTGAAAATTTTATAGAGAAAAGTAATAGATGATTTTTACGAACAGAATTCTGCTAAGAGTTGTGCGTGCAGGATTGATTTTTTTTTGTCTATTTATTGTTAAACATAACCTTCTTGGACAAGAACGAGAAAGTTTTAAAGTAACATACACTTCCAATTTCATACTTAACGGGGTTAATCAAGAAACTCCATTCTGGGGATGGGCAAATCAGCATGGGTTGATTCAAAGCAACTCTACAAATGTTATTAATTCATTTAATATTTCCTCTCCTTCAAAAAAACTATTCTCTAACCTTCAAGCAGGTTTTGAGTCAGAACTTTTTATAAGAGCTTCTAATTCAAGTACTATATTTTTTCCTCGGTTTTTTGCCAAGTTTGAGATTGAGAATTTCGATATGAAAATTGGTCGTTTTTACCGAACACAAGTCCTAGGTCAAAATAAAGAGTATACAATAGGTTCCCTTTTGGTGGGAAGTAACGCTAATGCTTTCACAGGGTACAATATTCGGGCTAAAAGGTTTTTATCAGTTCCTTTATTAAAGGGATATATAAAGTATAAATTTAGTTTTGGAGATTATATTACTCCGGATAACAGATATGTAAGTGATGTCCTTTTTCATTCAAAAGATTTTTATGTGCAAATACATGTAGGAAAGTACAGATTGTCAGCAGGGATTATACATAACGCCTTTTGGGGAGGAAACAGTCCCAGATTGGGAAAGCTTCCTTCAGGTTTTAGAGATTACGGGAGAATAGTTTTTAATAATAGTGGTGGCAATAATGCACTACCCGGAGAGCAAAAAAACAGATTAGGGAATTCAGTTTCAGGATATGATTATGCTATGTCATATGAATTTGAAAGCTTTGATTTTCAAATCTCAAAACTATTTTTTATTGAAGACAGACCTGCTTCCCGACACAGAAGTCCGTGGGATGGTCAATGGAATGCAACAATTGATTTTAAAGAAAATAGAATTTTGGATTATATTGTTTATGACCATGTAAATACGAAAAGACAAGACGCTAAGGATTTTGAACCCTATGGAAGAGCGGACTATTATAATCACTATATATACCAATCAGGATTCAGTAACCATGGATATGTATTAGGAAATCCACTAATCAAACTAGAATTTGATAGAGATGGGATTTCCAGATCTGTTAATAATGTGTTGGTAGCTCATCATGTAGGGGTAAAAGGTAGAATCAATGAAAATATCGCTTTTTCACAACGAGCAACATATAGCAGGAATTATGGAAATTGTTTTGATCAATTGGCAGAGCCCGGTAGATGTAATTATGAGCCGGAAGATGATGTAGAATTAATTCCGCTTTCAGAGCTTAGAAAAGATAGCTATTATTTTTCCAGCGAATTCATATATAGAATTAGTGAGTTAAATGAAACTGAAGCATCGTTAATACTCAATTATGATTTTGGGGAACTGGGTAAAAGATTCGGTATCGTAATAGGTTTTAAGACACAAATATTATAGTTGTTTTAAAACTCTCTGATTAATTAAAGTAAATATACTCGTCAAAGAATGTCTAATAAAGTACTCTTAATTGCTCCATATTTCCCTCCCAGAAGACGCGTTGGTAGTATTAGACCATTTAGATTCGTTACATATCTCAAAGAACTAGGATGGTCACCTGCTGTTATTTGTATAAAAGAAGAAAATAGAAGTTTAACCGAGAAAGAGATCAAAGTTTTAGAAGGAGTTCCTTTGCTTCAGGTTGGGATTCCTTTTTCAAAAAAAAATGATTTACAAAAAAGAGATTCTATAAAAAAGTTTTCACTATCAGAATTTATTGATAACAGATTTCCGCTTGATACCTGGTTTCCGCTTTTTATAAAGGAAAAAAAGAATATTCTAGATTTTTCAAGGAACTTTAATCCGGACTTAGTCTGGAGCACAAGTGATCCCTGGTCGGCTAATTATTTAGCGGCTAAAGTTTCAAAAGTTCTTAATACTCCCTGGGTTGCTGATATGAGAGACCCCTGGACACTTTGCAATATTCGTTATAAAAGTAGAAAGTGGCCGGCTACTATAGTAGACAAGAAGTTTGAGAGAAAAATAATGCAAGAAGCCGGTTACATAACATTTACTGCCAAAGCGACTGAAAAAAAGTATACTCAGCACTATCCGGTTATAAGGAATAAGACTAAAACTATTTATAATAGTTTTGACAGGAGTTTCTATGAGTCGGATGTTACTTCTCACACACTTGAACTACCCAAAGAAAAGTTAAATATTCTATTTCTTGGAAAGTTCAGAGAACTATCAACGGCAACGGATATTTTGAGAGTACTGGAAACTTTGCAAGAAAATGATCCTGAGAAGTTAAAATCAGTATATATATACTCTTTTGGAGACTTAGTTGGAGAAGATCTTGAGTACGTAAAAAAGCTTGATCTTGAAGATCATTTTAAAACTATTTCAATGGTACCTAATGAAAAAGTAATCAATCTTGCAAATCAGTTTGATCTTTTACTTTTGAGTACACATCCGGAAAGAAATGATATAGTACCGGCAAAGCTAATTGACTATTTGATTTGTAAGCCTCCTGTATTTTCTCTGGCACCTAATAATGAAGTGGGGGAAATTGTAGAAAAAACCAAGATTGGGGTACATTTTATTGGAAATGAAAGAAATGAGGCAGCAAATTTTTTAGCGGAATGTGTTTTGTTAAAGCTATCAAATAAAGAGTTACCTTATCAAGGAATTAGCAATCAGGTTGAAATAAACAATTTTAACGCAAAGCAAACTACTCTACAATTGGTTGACATTTTTAAAAAGCTGATAGAGAATGAGTGAAAATAAAGGATCCTTAGCTGATAAAGTTACAGTTGTTGTATTTTCACGAATACTTACCGCTCTTATTGACTGGTCTATAATTGTTATAATTGTAAATCTGATTTCAGAAACAGAGTTTGCCATCCTTAGTACTCTGTTAATTGTATACGAGGTAGCAAAAAATATAGCTACATTAGGGTTTCCTGAGAGTATCTTTTACTATTTTGAGAAACTTTCGAAAAGTTATAGAAGAGCATTTGCCTTTCAAACAACGGCAATACTTTTTATTACAGCTACTCTGGCAGCAATTGGTATTGTGGTTTTTAAGTTCTTTGTACCGGAGCTTTTAACTGAGTTTAAGCCCGAAAGTATTAAGGTCATACAGGACCTTTTACCCTACATAGCTGTAATAGTTGTCTTTGAGATTCCAACCTGGCCTGTGAATAACATTTTGTTGGCCTTAGGTAGACAGAAAGAAGCAGGTTGGTATCAAATTTTAACGAGTTTACTTTCATTCAGTGCAGTTGTTGTTCCCTTACTATTGGGATATTCACTCAGTATTGTAATCTTTGGTTTGCTTTCTTACTCAATTATCAGATTTCTGGGGTCTTTTATTTGGGTTTCATTGGTAATTCCTGAGGGGCCTTTAAAGACAAAGCATACTAGTATAAGAGATCAGGTTAATTTTTCAATTCCTCTAGGGATTTCTTCGTTGGTAAGTCAATTCAATAAGTCTATAGATAAAATAATAGTAATTACTTTCTTTGGTGAAATTCTGGTTGCAAATTATAATGTTGGGGCTAATGAAATTCCAATTTTACGTGTTATTCCATTTGCAGTGGGTTCTGTTTTAATTAGCAGATACGTTGGTTTTCAACTAAACTCGAAATTCAAGGATCTTATTGAATTGTGGCATAAAAGCATCGAGAAGGTTGCTATTTTGATCATTCCTTTAGTAATAATTTCAGTTGTACTTGCAAAAGAAATAATACCTATACTTTATGAAACTGAAGGAACAGATTATGCTAGAGCTGTTTTACCATTTCAGATCTATAATTTAATCACCTTAATAAGAGTTGCTCACTATGGGAGTGCTTTACAGTCATTTGGCGATACAAAAGGTATTTTGAATCTAAGTATTTCCCTGTTAATTCTGAATATTATCTTTAGTGTTCCTGCAACCTACTTTTTTGGAATTACCGGAACCGCAGCAGGAACTCTGGCTGCAAACATTATAAACTGGTTTTTTACATTAAGAAAAATCGGTACTCATCTTGATGTACCTTTCTATGAGGTATTGCCTATAAAAAAGTATTGTAAAATTGTTATGCTCTCGCTTGTAATAGCAATTCCGGTTTACTTTGTGAAGGAAATGTCAGTTATGTCTGAATTTACTCCCGGAACTATATTTATGTATTCAGCCACAGCATATATTGCAGTGTACTTACTATTGGGATCTGTTTTTAAACTTATCACCAGATCAGATTGGAAGAATTTTCTTAACGCAATTACCTTAAAATTCTTTTGGGCTAAGAATTAATTTTTCCGTAGGATTGCCACTCCTTTTTCTGATCCGATAAATTCGATCGTAAGCTCGGGATGTTCTTCTGCCCATTTACGAACAATAAATCCTTCATCTTTTCTGTCCGCATCATCCAATATAATTACTGCTTTATCATTGAGGTGTTTGTACAACAGTGGTAATGCAGGATATCTTGCATTTGGGTTTAGCTTAAAAGGAGGTCCATCTATAACGAGCAAATCTATTTTATCGGGGATCGGGACATTTTCTAAATTGTACCAAAGATATTCTGAATCTTTGATAGTATACTTTTTTAAAGGAGCATGGTACAATTCTGCTATATGATCTACTTCATATGTTTCCAGTCCGGCTTTATTTTGTCCGTAATATTTATCATCATGATCTATAGAAATCACTTTTCCATTCCCCATTTTTTTTAAAAAAAGAGAAGAAATAATAGTTGAGGAGCCACTGCCAATCTCAAAAATAGTTATAGGTTTTTGAAAAGAGATTTCTTTTAGTATGGTATAGATAAGCTCGGGGGTAGCGGCCCAACCAGTCATTAAGGGAAGGGGAATCTTTGGCTCTATTGTATTATAAATAGAGAAAAGAGTTTGATTTTTTTGCTGAGTATGCTGTATTGATTCTTCAACTAATCCATGTGCATGATAAAAACCTGAAAAAAGAAAAAAAGTAAAAAATGATAGCAAAACAGATATACTGAGAAGATCTAAGAAAAAACCGGCTGTTATTATCAGGGTACTCGCAAGAATTGTAAAGGAGAAAATAATTTTAATATCAGATCTCTTAATCTTCAGGTCTTCCCAAAGAAGTTTTTTAAAGAATTTTATCATATGTATAGTTTTATATACTTATTTCTCTCCCCGAAAAATAAGATTTAATTTGATCGCCGTATTTTAGATATAGTTCAGGAAAAGGAAACCCAAGTATTATAAGCTCGGTCATAAAGGAATCAAACCGAATATTCATACTCATCATCACTCCAAAATGCATGCCTATTAAAGCTAAAGCAACGTAAGGACGGAGTTTTCTAAACCAGATCAATATACCAAAGAACTCGGTTGCAATTCCGATAAAAAGCATAAAAGTAGCAGCGGGAATACTTTTTAAGGCAGTTATCTGAACGAAATTATAATTGAACTGGCCCTCACGAGAGAGAATATCAGTACTCTTTTCGGCTATCCACAGCCATAAATGCCTGCCATCTATCCAGTTTGGACCGGTTCCAATAAGCTTAGAAATAGAAGCTGAAAAATATCCTAAACCGATATAAAAAATAGTAAACCCAATTATAAAACGATATCTGTGTAACTCATTTTGGAATGCAGCCAATCCAACAGCAAAGCTGAATATTGCCATTCCAACCAGATTAGCACTATGAGGTATTTCTCCAATAGAAAATCTGGCTACATATTGAAAATGCAAAAGAACAAAAACAACAGCATATTGCCACTTAGATCCCTTCCTGAAAAAACTCAATACAAGGAGTATACTGATCGCTATTGCATTAATAATAGGCAAGTAATTATCATGCATAAAGGATATGTCGATGAGGTTTGCAATTCCCAAAGGCAAAACAACATCACTTATTTTTAAAGTATATAACCCCCATTCCCATGCCAAATTGATAGTTTCATAAACTATGTATAGCTCAAATAATTTAAAGTAAAATCGATGTGGGCTGGTGAGCTGGTCAGGCTTGCCAAACAGGTTTTCAGTAATCAGTTTGCCTAAATTCATTCCGAAAAAAAGTATTCGCTTGAAAAATTGGGGTTAAATAAGGTGGTATCACTTTTAAAAAGTAATATGGGAACAGTTTCGACAACTACACTGTCTTCTCCAATTAGTTTCCCGTGCACTTTGTATATCATCCAATCTTTTGTTGTAAGATATTCTTCACCTAACATATTTCGAAGTGCCTTAATCCTTTTTGTATCCCAATCTTTAGTTTTTGACACAAAATTGGAATAATCAATTTGGTCAACACCTATAGACTTCATGGACACAGGGTTACCATTTAGTTCGTCAATGGTAGTAGTATTCCAAAGGTTTTCAGGAGTTGAATTACTTACATCCCTGACCAAAGCTCTTGTCCATGGATTACCTGCTTTCGAAAACATAGGATAAATACTAAACGGCCAATATTCTCCTTCATGAGTGGCCACCAATAAGCCATAGAATAAAAAGCTGATTAGTGTTATTTGTATAGATTTTTTCTTTGCTGACATTAAGAAATTAAAACAAAATGTTTTTGGTTCATACAAGTTAAGACATTGTACAGATATAAAGTATCTTTGTTTATAAACAGAAAATTACAGCAAAAAAGCTTAATAACACAATGCTAATAATCAGAGCAATTGCAATAATTTTAATGTGCTTCTTCTTGTCTAATAGTATAGAGGCTCAATCTGATTCAGAAAAAATAGTTCTTATAGAAGACTTCGAAAAAGAGGAGATTGGTAACCTTCCATCTTCATGGTATAACCAAAAGGGAGAAGCGAAACCAATTTACTATGAAGGTAAACTCAGAGAGACCTACAATTATGCCATCAAAATGGAAGACGGAGATAAATTTTTACAATTTGAAGGGAACAGGGGGAAACATCTGAGTTATCCTTTACTGGAAAATGACGAAGTGAATATTCACCGAACACCGATTTTAAGTTGGAAGCTTAGAATCCATGAGATACCTATAGGCGGAAATGAGGATGATGGAGATAAAAATGATGTAGCTGCAAGTGTGTACATCGCGTTTGATCTGGGTAGAGTATTATTTAAAAAAGTACCCAAAACAATTAGATATACCTGGAGCTCTACACTCCCTGTTGGTACAGAACTTTCAAAATTTTACGGAAACCAAAAAATTATTGTAATTGGGACTGGGGATAAAAACCTTGGGGAATGGCATACTTTTGAAAGAAATATCGTGGAAGACTATAAAAGACTTTTTGGGGATGAACCACCAAGCAGGCCTCTTGCACTACTTATTTTAAGTGATGGGAATAATACGAAAAGCAGTGTAAAAGCAGACTACGATGATTTTATCTTAAAATCAGTTCAAAAGTGAGTTATCTTTTCGGTAAATTGAATGCTTAAAGAAATTCCGGCTTTTACTAAATGAAAAAAATTCTTCGGCTGTTTCAGCCATTGTTAAAATTAAATATTAAACATCCATTTTTAGTTCTTGGTGTTTGTCTGTTATTAGCTGTAGTTGGTGGGTATTATTCTATTCAGCTAAAGATAGACACAGACATTGCAAATCTTTTACCAAAGAACCACCCGAATGTGTTAGCTCTTGATAAGTTAAAGAATACGGTTGGTGGTGAAACAGAAATGCAGGTGGCTATCAAATCACCCAGTTTTGAAGCTAATAAGAAGTTTGCAGAAGATCTGATTCCAAAAACACTTGAACTGTTTTACCCCAGATACAACGACAAATATTTTAAAAGAGCAGAGTTTCGAAAAGATACAGATATCATCAAGGATAATGCCTTGTATCTGGCCAGTGATGAAGAGCTGGAAGAGATAACGGATTGGCTTCAGGAAGAGATCGATAATGCCAGAGAAGAAGCGAATCCATTTTTTATCGATTTTGAAGAAGACGAGGAAGAAACTTCTGACAATGAGGAGAACAAAGCCGATAGCTTTAAAGAAAGTTATGACGTGTTGGTTCCTTCTGAATATCCGATAAATGAAGACAGTACCATCATGGTATTGAAGTTCTTTCCCACCGGTTCTAAAAGTGACATCCGGTATCTTGAAGACATGTTTGCAAAATACGATTCTCTTCTTACCGCAATGAATCCGGCTTCTTATCATCCTGATATGGAAGTTCAGTTTGGAGGCCGTTTAAAAAGGCACCTTGAGGAACTTACTTCCATCATGAATGACGTTTTAGGAAGCTTTGCTACAGGTATTTCAAGCGTAGTGCTTCTGGTTATGATGTACTTCTTTATAAAAAAATATATTCACTATCGAAGAGGCAGGGATGAAGATCTAAACCACAGCATTTGGAGTCATGTGATCAGAATGCCGGTTCCGGTGTTGATCATTGGTATTCCTCTCATCATGAGTCTGGTATGGACATTTGGGATCACCTATTTCTATTTGGGAATGCTAAATACAATGACCTCAGTTCTGTTCGTGATATTATTCGGGCTGGGTATCGATTATGGTATCCATTATTACGCCAGATACATAGAATTACGTTCATCCGGACTTTCCGTTGAAGAAGCGATCTTAACTACAAACGATAAAACCGGTGAAGCAATTTTTGTAAGTGCATTTACAACAGCTTCTGCTCTTTACGTTCTGATGTTCGCGGATTTCAGAGGGTTCTCGGAATTCGGCTTTATTTCCGGGACAGGAATTATGCTTGCTCTATTTGCAATGCTCTATGTGCTTCCTTCCTTGTTGGTGATCTTTGAGAAATTTAACTGGGTTTTATTTTCAAAAAAGGAATCAACTTCCAATTCAATGGAAAATAAAAAATACCCGTATGCAAGAACAACGGTTGTGGCAGGTTTGGTCCTGTCAGCAATTGTGGTAGGATTTAGCGGAACTTTAAGTTTTCAATATGATTTCGGAAAGTTAGAACCAACCTATCCGTCTTACGAAAAATTCAGAGAAGTAGCCGGTCAGGTTGGAAGTTCAGATAAAAGAAATCCGGCTTACATCATTGCAGATTCTGATAGTGAAGTTGAAAATTTGGTTGAAGTGTTAAACCAAAAAATGGAAGCTGACACAAGTTCTCCTACAATATTAAGTATTGAAGCACTTCAGGATCGGTTTCCGGCCACGGAAGAAGAGGAAGAGGGAAAACTACAGAAAATCGCCAGAGTCCGGGAATTGTTAGACAATACATTCATCAGAAATAAGGAAGATGAAGACCTCGATAAACTGCGAAGAGCAGCTCAGACAAGAGAGCCATTAACGATCGATCAAATCCCTCCGTACCTCAAGTCAAAATTTATAACCAAAGACGGAGAAGTCGGAAGATTTGTGATCATTTATCCTTCTGTTGGACTTTCTGACGGAAAGAAATCCATCGCTTTTAAGGACGATATCGGATCAGTAACTCTGGACAATGGGAAAACATATTATGCAGCCAGTACATCTATAGTTGCAGCTTCCATGCTTGATCTTATGCGGACAGAAAGTCCGTATATGGTTGGAGCAACGTTCATTATCATTTACTTGTTTATGATCTTTACCTTCCGTTCGTTCAGGTGGTCGGTAATTTCCATGTTACCCCTTGTGGTAGGTTTACTTTGGCTGTTCGGAATCATGATGATATTCGATCTGCAATTTAATTTTTATAACCTGGTGGTTCTCCCAGCCATTTTGGGAATTGGAGAAGACAGTGGAGTTCATCTGGCTCACAGATATCGGGATGAAGGCAAAAATTCCATGTGGGCAGTACTTTCCAGCACAGGTCAGCATATTTCGATGGGATCTATAACTACCATGCTTGGTTTTGCAGGATTGATATTTACAAGTCACCCGGGATTACAATCTTTGGGCGTTATGGCAGTGATCGGAATTGGAATGACATTATTGACTTCATTGACCTTTTTGCCGGCTTTAATTCAATGGCTGGAAGATAAAGACTGGATCAGATACTGATTTTGAGAATACTTTGATATGAAGATCGTCAAAATAAATTCTGATGATATTCTTGATTGGAACTCATTTCATGAAGTCTTCTCGAGCAAGTTTGGATTCCCAAGTTTTTACGGTAGAAATATGGACGCCTGGATCGATTGTATGGAATCATTAGATTCCCCTGAAGATGGAATGACAACAATTCATGTTGAGCCCGGAGAAACTTTGATACTGGAATTGAATAATGTTACATCATTAGCCAAAAGAAATAAAGAGATTTATGAAGCTATTGTCGAGTGCTCTGCCTTTGTCAATCACAGAAGAATCGAAGTTGGAGAGCCTCCGGTTCTTACATTGTCTTTTCACAGAAAAAATGTCTAAAAATCTACTTTGAGTTTTAAAATAAGTTCATCAAAATGATCGATACCCATTCACATATCTATTTGAAAGACTTTGATGAGGATAGAGAGGAAGTTTATAAAAGAGCGGTTGAAGCTGGAATTAAAACTATTCTGATGCCTGCAATAGATTTTGGCTCTTTGAAACAAATGGATTCGCTGAGTTTTGAAGGAATCGAATTTCATAAAATGGCCGGACTTCATCCCTGTGATGTAGAAGAGTTAGAGGATGGTTTTGAAAATAGATTGTTAGAATTGTGTTCCGATGATGAAATTATCGGAGTAGGTGAAACGGGTCTGGATTACTACTGGAGTAAGGATCATATTACAGAGCAGAAGTTAAGTTTACATGCTCATTGCAGGATTGCTAAGAAAATTAACAAACCAATTATACTTCACAACCGTGAAAGTACAGATGATCTTCTACATATCATCGAACAGGAACAAGATGGTTCTCTAAAAGGAATCTGGCATTGTTTTAACGGTACTGTGGAAGAAGGAAAGCGAGCTATCGACCTGGGATTCCACTTGGGAATAGGAGGCGTTGTTACCTTCAAGAATGGGGGAGTAGATAAAACAGTGGCGGAGCTTCCATTAGAAAAAATGGTTTTAGAAACAGATGCTCCGTATTTATCGCCTACTCCGAAGAGGGGAAAACGAAATGAACCTGCTTTCATGAAATACACGGCCGAGAAATTAGCTGATATTTTTGGGATCAGTGTTAAAGAAGTAATTGAAGAGACCACCCAAAATGCAAAAGGGTTGTTTAGCTTGAGCTGATTTAAATTAAAATGAGATCATTTTTTTTAATAATAAAATTCTGTTTACAGAATTATCAATTCTCTCTTCAGTGATGTCTCCATTCTCCACTAATTCCTCAATAGTACTTATTGCATCTGCCAGATCTATTTGTTCTTTAAGAAGGTTATTTCCGTAACAGAACACATCTATTCCTGCTTCTAATCCAAGTTTCAGTGATTCTTTCATACCATAATGATCAGAAATTGCTCTCATCTGCATATCATCTGAGATTACAACGCCATCAAAGCCAAGTTTATCCCTCAGCAAATCCTGAATGGTTTTTTTGGAAAGTGTTGCCGGGTATTCAGTATCAAAATTACCATTGAAAATATGTGAGGTCATTATCACAGGACAAAGATCTTTTTGAATCATATATTTGTATGGCTCAAGTTCGTCACTTTCCCAGGTATCAGTCACATCCACAAAACCGGCATGTGTATCGCCTGCTGCGCTTCCATGTCCCGGAAAATGTTTACAAGCTGTAAGCACATCATTTTCCTGATGTCCCCGAACATAAGCTTCCGCATGTTTATTAACTTCTGATGAAGTCGATCCAAAGCAACGTTCCCTTTTTGCAATGATGGAACTGTCAGCATTTAAAGCCAGATCCACACAAGGAGCGAAATTGATATTGATGCCGTGTTGTTTCAGAACTTCAGAGATCAATAATCCTTCTTGCTGCGTAACAGTCGTGTCATCTATGTTTCCCAGTTCCTGATGAGACTTGGTTACCGGAAAACCATATTCGGGCTTTAATCTGTTTATGAGTCCGCCTTCCTGATCAATACCAATAAATAAGGGTGTTTCTGAAGTTTCCTGCAGTTGAGAAGTTAATTTTTTCAGCTGTTCAGGTGATTTGATATTATGAACCGGTTTATTGAACACCATATCTTTATCAAAAAGAATGACGCCACCGGGCTTAATATTTTTGATCAATTTCGAGATTTCTGAGTCAGGATTGCATTCATTTCCATGAAATCCGATCAGGAATAATTGAGCAATTTTTTCTTTCAGAGATAAGTCTTTTATTACAGGCTTATTAACCTTCATTGTGTTCGTAAAATCAATTTAATAATTAGTTACAGAAGTTCAACTTCAGATGGTTTAACTTCAACCCGATTTGAAAATAAAATGTAATAAAAAGCTATATATGAATATCAAAAGTCCGTTGGTTTTTTTAACGCTCCTGTTTCTCTTTGGAGTTGCTTGTGCTCAGAACCAAAAACAAACCGAATCAATCAAAACAGGCATTGAAGTCCTCAAAAGCAATAATTTTGATGTGCTGAATGGTAAGAAAGTAGGACTCATAACTAATGCCACAGGGCTGAGTTCTTCATTAAAGCCAACTATCGATATTCTCTTCGAGGCAGAGAACATTGAACTTGTTGCTTTGTACGGTCCGGAACACGGAGCGCGCGGAGAGATTGCGGCAGGAGACAAGGTTGATGATTATGTAGACCCTGTAACTCAGGTTCCTGTGTATTCTCTGTATGGAAAAACCAGAAAGCCGACCAAAGAAATGCTGGAAGGTGTGGAAGTGCTTGTATATGATATTCAGGATATTGGAGTCAGATCTTATACTTACATCAGTACAATGGGTTTAGCTATGGAAGCTGCTGCGGAACATGATATCGAATTTGTAGTTCTGGATCGGCCAAACCCTCTTGGTGGAAACAAGATAGAAGGAAATATCGCTGAGGAAGGTTATTTCTCTTTTGTGAGTCAATATCCGATTCCTTATGTGTATGGAATGACGCCGGGTGAAGTTGCAATTATGATCAACGAAGAAGGATGGCTTGGAGAAGGGAAAAAAGCAGATCTTACCGTTGTGGAAATGGAAGGATGGCACCGCTCTATGACTTTCGAAGAAACGGGCTTACAGTGGGTACCGACATCGCCTCATATTCCGCATGCAAATTCAGCATATTTTTATGTTTCTACAGGAATAATGGGAGAATTGGGAGTTTTCTCTGAAGGAGTTGGGTACACACTTCCGTTTCAGGTTTTTGCAGCAGAATGGATTGATGAAAGAAAGCTTGCAGAAAATATGAACGCGCTCAATATTCCTGGTGTAGAATTTCGCCCGATCGTTTTCAAACCATTTTATGGAAGAGATCAGGGTAAAACCTTGCACGGAGTACAGATCCATTTTTCAGATTACACACAAGCGCATTTAATGAGTTTACAATACTATTTTATGCAGATTCATAAGCAAATGTATCCTGAAATAGACATCTTTGAAGAAGGAAAGAATCGTTGGTCAATGTTTGACAAGGTTTCCGGTACTAATGAAATAAGAAACAGGTTTAAAGAATCATATAAAGTTTCTGATATTCAGGAATATCTAAATAAAGACGTAGAGTCATTCAGAAAAAAATCATCTCAATATTATCTATACAAGTAAATCAATGAAGCAGATCGGGCTACTTTTCTTAAGTTTTATTTTTATAAATGCTGTTACAGTAGGACAGGATATGGAAGAATCGCAGAATGATTCTCTATATCTCAATATTGTAATTCCTGAACAGGATACTGTTGTGTACTCTTTTTCGAGATACAGAGTTGCTGCTAACACTAATCCGGGTGCAACGGCATACATCAATGGAAGAAGAGCGAAAGTGTATTCCTCCGGTGCTTTTATTGCGATGATCGAACATGACAGTGATACAACAGATATTATTTTCAGAGTAGAAATGGGTGGGGAAAGTCTTTCAGACACTATGATGTTGGTTCAACCGGAACCCAAAAAACCTGATCTGAGTAAAAATATAATATCAGAATTAATGGTTGAGCCGGGCAGTGATACCTGGCTTGAACCCGGAGAAGCATTACATGTTCAATTTCAAGGTAAACCCGGAGAAGATGCTTATTTCAACATAAACGGATTTACTGATAACATTAAGATGAAAGAAGTGTCTCCAAAATTGGTTGGAGGTAAAGAAGGTGTTTACAGAGGAACTTATTATGTGAGGGAAGGAGACGCGGTCAAAGATGCTGCTATAACCTTCAAAATTAAAAAGGGATTACTCGGTTATCACAAAAGAGTAAGTACTTTTAAGGTAAGTTTCTTGCCGGAACCAATTGTCGGAGTTGTTAGTACCGATGATGCTTATCTGAATGTAGGATTGGGAACCGATCGATTGGGCGGTACAAAATATGGAACCATCCCAGAGGGCGTTAAGCTTAATATTACCGGAATGCAGCAGGGCATGTATAAAGTACGACTTTCAGAAAGTCTGGATGCATGGATTCCAAGACGTTTTGTTGAACTAACGGATGAAGAGCTGGAACCTGTTTCTTCTCTAACGGGCAATATTCGGGTATCAGGGAATGCACGACATGATCTGATAAGAGTTACACTTTCAGAAAAATTACCTTATATAACTACTCAGGAGATCGACCCTAATAAGATCATTGTAGATATCTTTGGAGCTACTTCTAATACAAACTGGAAGATCAAATATCTTACTTCTGAAGGCATTGAAAGTGTTGACTGGGAACAAGTTGAAAATGACAGGTTCCGCTTAACGATCAAACTAAAAAACACGCAAAACTGGGGCTATTCCATTGATTACGGCTGGGGAGCCATCATGGATATCAGAATTAAAAGACCTCCGACTCTTACAAGTGTTTTAAAGCCATTAACAGGAAGAGTAATTGCGGTAGATGCAGGACATGGTGGAAGCAATAACGGTTCATTGGGAGCAGCGGGTTATCAGGAAAAGGACGTAACTCTACAAATTTCTGAGTTGTTGAAGGCCCAGCTTGAAGAAGCCGGTGCCGAAGTTATAATGACAAGAACAGATGATAGTTATGTTTACATGTCAGAGAGAAGAGAAATGACGATTGAAACAAGAGCTGATCTTTTGGTAAGTATCCACACTAATTCAATAGGTTATGGCAGTGATCCTTTGGAAATAAAAGGAACAGGTTCGTTTTATAAGCACATTGCGTTTAAGCCTTTAGCTGAGATCATGTACGGCAGAATGACATCTCTGGGATTAGATGACTATGGATTAACCGGTAGCTTCAATTTTTCTTTAAACGCTCCGATAGAGTTTCCGAATGTGCTGGTTGAAACGGCATTTATATCAAATCCTGAAGAAGAGATCTTGCTTACAGATTCTGATTTTCAGCATAAGATAGCTGAGCAGATCGTTGCAGGTTTAGAGCAGTTTTATCTGGAACACTCTTTTATTGAGTCAGTGTCAGAAATGCCGGAAAAGTAAGGACATTATTAAACCCTGTAGGGATAATTCACTTATAAAAAATTGACTTGTTTATAATTCTGTCTATTACAGAAAAAGCCTCCAACTACACCGACCTTTAGATTATTTCCACTAGCTCCATCACCCCGCTTTCAGCGAAATGATGGATAGCTACTTCTCAGTCTGTCGGATTTTGGTTGTCGAGATAAGAACAAGACCTCGGAGTTCGTGCCAATAATTCTAAATGGCGGATTTGATTGTATTTTTTTGATGCTAATTATATCATATCAGAACCTTTTTGATAAACACAAAATCACATTAATAGGCCATCTTTGTAGATGTTTTATAATTCGTTTACAAAATTTCTTTATACCAACATCAATAGTGCAAGCAGGTCATCCCGAATTTATTTCGGGATCTTACGTAAAGATTTTTAGTCTGTTCTTGTTTACCATCCTCTTAAGGTATCATACCAATCTTCTAACTTTGGATTGTTTTGCTTTACCAGATTCCATTTCCACTGTTTATGCCAATTCTTTAGCTGCTTCTCCCTTGCTATAGCATCACTTATATTATCGTATTCTTCCGCATATATAAGAATGGTTAGCTTATACTTTGAAGTAAATAAAGAGCCTTCTCCCAATTTATGTTTCCACACTCGTAAATGTATGTTATTGTTGACTCCGATATAAATCGTAGTTCTTCGATAGTTAGTAAGAAAGTACACATAGCCTTTGTTCATAGGAAGTAAGACTGTTTCAAGAGCAATTCCTTACAAAGATCCCGAAACAAGTTCGGGATGACCCTATATATAAAATCCCGTAAGGGGAATTCATGAATTCCCCCTACGGGATTTGTTTGTGGTAACAGGGACAATTCATGAACTGTCCCTGCCGAATTGATCGTTCTAAATTGTTATTTCAACAAAGTCATCTGCTTGGTTATCATACCGAAATCTGTTCTCAGCTGGTAGATATAGATTCCACTGGAAAGGTTGGAAGCATCAAACTGAACAGAATGGAACCCTTGAGACTTAGATCCTGAGAAAACAGTAACTACTTTTCTTCCCAACATGTCATATACAGTTATATTTACCTTGCTTTGCTGAGGTAATCCAAAAGTAATGTTAGTACTTGGGTTAAAAGGATTCGGGTAATTCTGGTTCAATTCTACGTTGGATGGAATATCCGCAAGAAGTTCTTCTTCGTTAGAAGTTGCCAGACCCATTTCAACGGCTCTGAGGTCATCAAAAATAATAAATCCGGTAGACGGTTGTCCTGGCGTATAAGTTAGCTGATAGCTGTCCAGATACAATGTGCCATTCAGCGTTCCATTACCATTTACCCATGGAACTACTTCATCATTAGCCATGTCCCAGGAAATTAATTTCCAGCCTAGCCAGTCAACGGTATACCATTCACTGGCTTCCAGTTCTCCGTTTCCATCGCGAACTACATATCGGAATTTATTACCATTTCCATCTCCGAACACATATGATTGAAGAATTCTGGAATTACTGAATTTAGGGGTTGTTGTTTGTCCTCTGTATTCCCGGATAAGGTGTTCAGAATCAGAAGTTCTCCAGCCATAATTTATCCGCAGAGATTGATTACTGTTCGTAAGCAGGTTTACGATATCTGTTTCAATTTGCAAATTGGTTTCTTCAGCAACAATTCCGGATGTACTTCCCGAAGCTGTTGGAGACCACCATGCACCTGCTCCACCCGAAATTTCATTTCTGGTCAAACCTTCCATTTTATCAACGTCAACCTGATTGCTAATTTCCTGATCTGTAGTTGGGAATGTTCTGTTAATATCAGAACCAAGAGCGTTGCCAACGGTATCACTTATCGATCCATTTAGTGTTAGTATATAATTTGTACTCTCATCCAATCTTTGAGAAGGGAAGAAATTGATTACGCTTTTTCCTAATACTTCATAGTATTTTACTGTTCCGGGAACAGAATATGTTCCTTTTTTGATCTCAATACTGGAGCTCAAATTAGAAGTATCCAGGAACTCATTAAAAGTTGCTGAAGCTATTGGCTTAAGCTCGTTAAACTGAGTATTTGTTGGTCTTATATCAGAAACGATCGGAGATTGGATATCAGCATTTCCGGTTTCGATATTAAGCACGAAAGAATCTCCGCCTACACCATCACTATTTCCATCCAATTGATGCATATACGAAGACTGATCGATAGCTGTAGAATCTATTTTCAATACATAGTTACTTTCAAATTCAAGTTCATTAGTGATGATCTCAAGTCTTGAATCATCTTTCCAGACTAATCTGATACTATCAGCCGGGGTAAATGAAAGGGCATCTTCTACCGTAGATTTAACCATTTTTCTACTAAACTGAAGTACGAGATTTTCTCCGGGATTAACTAAAAGCGTGTCTGTTACATCAAGTTCGGTGATAGAAGGAGGGGTAGCTGAAACCAAGCTAACATCATGAAAGGTAAAATCATCTGTAAGAACATCTACAGTAGCAGTATCAGAATAAAAACCGTCTGCACTAACAATCACTTGTTGACTACCGTTTGTAATCTCTTCCAAATAGTAGAATCCATTTTTAAGTTCTTCAGGATCAGAAGAATACTGATTAAACAAAGACTCAAAAGTATCGGTGGTATAGTCCTGACCATCAATTGAAATGGTTGCTCCATTAAGCGCTTCTCCGTCATCAGCGTCAGATATAACTCCGGTAGTAATTCCAACTACAGGTTGTTGATCTCTAACTCCAAAATACTCAAGGAAACTCCAGAATGCAGCCTGTGCCTCTAGTCGTTTATATTCGGTATTTAAATTTCTTTTTTGCTGAAAAGGAACAGTATGAAAACCACCTTCACTTAGTAGTGAAGCCATATTTGTAGTTCTGTTCACAAATAAATAAGGAAATTTGTTGGAGTGATTTGTCACACTACCTCCCAAATAAAAATTCCGGTCTGCAAAATTACCAATGGTAGGGATTCTCATCGCATCAGTAAGTTCTACAATCAGTGCATCTCCGTAAGCCTTGCCACCATTTGGGGATTTTTCTACTGTACTTCCATTTGATCTCCATCCTCCATAAAGGGTAAGTGTGTAATTATTCGTGACGTTTGGAGCATTACTATGAATAGAGTAATAAAAATCAGCTCCGGTAGCATTTGCAAGATCATCTCTTTGTCCCAACGGAACTTGCTGAGAATCATTTGTTCTTGCAATATATACAGTATCAATGTCAGTTTGAGTAAGTAACATTTCCTGAAGAGCTAATCCAATTCTAAGCACTTTTTCAGCTTCTGAATACCCGTAAAGTCCTTGGTTTTCTGTTTCACTATGTCCGGGATCTATAAAGATGGAAACCCCTTCAAGACCTGTAATTTGTTGTGCTTGTGTTGATGTAGAAAAGCTGATTAAAACAATACTCAGCAGGGAATAAAGCGCGAATGATTTCATTATGTGTTTTACTGATCTAAAATTCATGGTTTTTATTTCTCTTAAGCTTATTGCTGAATATTGATGACATAAATAGCACCTTCATTAGGTACATCGAAAGCAATTTTTGATCCATCTGATGACCAGTCAGGATTTTGAGCAATCAGATCAGTCTGATCTGTAAGATTGATTCTATGGTTTCCATCTATACTTAAAGCAAATAAGTCACCTTTGGTAATGTTGTATCCATTATCTTCGCTTACGGAGGCAACAACATATCGGCTGTCCGGCGACCAATCAGGTCGGTTTGCTTTTCCAAGATCCACCAGCTCAGAACCATCCACATTCATCACATACAGGTTACTTCCATACACTTCAAAAGCGAGTTTTTGGCCATCAGGAGAAACTTCCAGATTTAAATAAGTTGCATCCTCAAAAGGAGAAATATTTTCGGTAGAATTAGTCGGGATCATACCTTTTGCAATTTCGTTGCTCTTTAATACATAAAAAGCCTGGCTTGGTTTAGATTTGAATTGATCAGGCATATCTAACCAGGAATCAAATGTTTCAATTTGGTCGTTTTGAATAAGAACCACTTTTTCTCCGTATTGAGCCCATTTAGGCAGAGCTTCCATTTTAGGGCGAAATTCCGAAACCAATTGAGGGTCTTTACCATTAGCGTGATAAATTACAATTGCATGGTTTCTGCGGCGATTTTGAACAGTATTGAGTCTTGTAAGAATTGACTTTGAATCCAAAGACCAGCTTAAACCATATCCGGCATCTTCATCTGTTAATTGTTTCAGATTTGAGCCATCTGCATTAGCAAGCCAGATTCCGAGGTAACGGTCTGCAGTTACTGCAATAGTACTTCCATCAGGTGACCAAACCGGTGCCTGAAAGTTAATTCCGTCCTGCTTTAATAGGACTTGAGGTTCCCCGACAGGCTGGGGTTGAGCTTGTACTTTGAAACCTGCAAATGCAGTAATTAAAAGTAAAAACGCCAATGATGTATATTTCTTGAATCTCATAGTTAAATAGTTTTGTTGTATGCTCTTAATGTATAATTACGAAGTTTATTTTAGTTCCTTTTACTCGGTAGTCGGTTTCTCTTTTTTCTTACCAAAGTCGTTTTCAATTTTTATAAATGGGGTTACAATTAGTATTGGGATTGCTGATACCAATACCCAGATGAAGAATTTTTCATAACCAACAGCTTCCTGTATAAAACCACTTATGGAACCCGGAATTGACATTCCAAATGCCATCAAAGCTGTTCCGAAGGCATAGTGAGCAGTTTTGTAACTACCTCTGGCAATATAAATCAGGTACATAAGGAATGCAGCAAACCCAAATCCATAGCCAAATTTTTCAAGTGCTACTAAACTGCTTATTGTTAGGTATGATTCTGGTTGATAATGTGCTAAAAACCAGTAGGCAGCATTGGGCAAGTTCATAGAGATGATCATCGGCCATAGCCACTTTTTTAAGCCATGTCTGGAAATTACAATACCACCTAAAATTCCACCTAAAGTAAGCGCGATCAATCCAAAAGTTCCATTGATCACACCAACTTCGGTTACAGTAAGTCCTAGTCCGCCAAGCTCTTTGGCATCCAATAGAAACGGCGCTGCAAGTTTTACCAGTTGCCCTTCCCCAAAGCGGTAAAGCATAACAAAAAGAATTGCCAACAGAATTTGGTCCTTCTTAAAGAAATCCACAAAAGTTTCTAGAACTGCTTTAAACGGATTTTCACCTTCGTTTCGAACCGGATAATCTCCCGCAGGCTTTGGTAGCATAAATCCATGGTAAGCCGACATAACAAAAAGAAGCAGGGCTACTATACCCAAAATAGAAACCCATGAAAATGCTACGCTACCGGATGATGTTGCAATAATACCGGCAAGTACTACAAATAAACCTTCACCGCTTATCATTGCCAGACGGAAAAATGTAGACCTGATACCCACAAAGAACGATTGATCTTCTTCATCCAGAGCCAGCATATAGAAACCGTCAGCTGCTATATCATGAGTAGAGGAGCAAAAAGCAACGATGAACAGGAAGATCAGTGAACCTTGAAAGAAAAAGGGAGTATTTAAAGTAATTGCAGCGCCCGCAAAAGAAACACCTATCAAGCCCTGCATCAGGTAAGTCCACCATCTCTTTGTTTTGAAAATGTCAATAAAAGGACTCCAGGCGGGTTTAAAAGCCCATGGAAGAGAAAGTAAACTTGTATACAAAGCAATTTGAGAGTTTTCAATCCCAAGATCTTTATACATGATCACAGAAACAGTAACTACCATCACATAAGGAATCCCTTGTGTGTAATAAAGAGTCGGAATCCAAGACCAGGGATTCTTCTTAAAAGTGGCAATAAAACTCATAAACGGATTCCTTCTATTTTATTAATGTTACTTTCTGAATATCGGTAAAACTTCCCGAACTGTTTTCTGCTTTTACTTTTATTAAATAAACTCCATTTGTACCGTAGATGGCTTCCCAAAGGTTAGAGCAAGTATCTGAGAAGTTTTTAGATTTTAGCTCAAATTCTTTAACAATAGAGCACATTTTAATCCAATTATTTGTTAGTATTGGATAAATAGATTTAGAAAAATTCATTGAGTTAGAATGATCGATAAAAACGATACGAATAAACATCTTTACGAGATAATTACTGAAGACCTTATTGAGAAAATTCTTGATGATCATTTTGGAAAAAGTGGAAGGTTGCCTAATTATTTACAACTCACCGAGATGTATGATGTAAGTATGTCCACAATCAAAAAGGCAATGCAGTTGCTTAATGATAAAGGATATCTAGTTAGTAGAGTTGGAAAAGGTACATTCATAAATAAAAAACATTTAAAGTTTAATGAGGAACAAAGACAACCTGCCAACAAGATCGTTTTTGCACTTATTAATTATAATGACGCTAATTTTTTTGACATCCTTACCGAAGTGGAAAAACTGACCAAAAAACTTGGAAAGGAATTGGAAGTTCATGTTTCTGATACCATCAATGCGCATGAGGAACTAATTTCTAAGCTTGTTTCAAACAAGGAGGTTGATGGTTTAATACTGGGAACTTCCAGAAAATCTGTATTCGGGGTAAAGTTATACAACAAGATCCTGAAACAGATTCCCGCTTTTTTTTGCCATGATATTTATGATTCAAATGTTCCAATAGTTACCATAGATAATTATAAAGTTGGTCGGTTAGCTGCACTTGAATTGTTGAAGAAATCCGAAAAAAAGATTTGCATTGTTTTGGACGAAAACGGATACAAATCTGATGATTTAAAACTGGAAGGTTTTTTGGATGAACTCGAAGAACAAGGAGCGAGTGGACGCTGTGTTGTTATTCGAAATTCCTTCAAAAATAAAGGTTCCACATATGAAGATGGATATAACATCGGAATAGTCTTAGACCTTGTGAACTCAGAAATCGATGCCATTTTTGCTTCTAACGACGAAGTAGCCAGAGGTTTTAAAAATGCTCTTATTGAAAAAGGATATAAGTTTCCCCAGGATATTTCTATTCTTGGTTTTGGTAATGTAAAACAAACCCAGGAGCATGATGCTTCCTTAAATACAATTGGTATTGACTCAAAAGAACTGGGAAAAGTTCTTTTTAAAAATTTCAAAATTATATTTGAGGAAAGTGAGTACAAAGTGCCTTCTAAAGTTTTAATTGAGCCAAAATTGATTAACCGTTAAAAAGAACTGCTTAATCCAGTTCTTTCCATCTTACGAAAGCTTCCATTGCTTCGTATTCTGCAAGTCCCAGTTTGTCGTAAAGTTGAGCTGTAGTTTTTGTTCTGTCATCAGCTCTTTGCCAAAATTCCCTTTTGTCTGTTCCGGGGAATAAGGGTCTGTCTTTTTGGGATTGATGCTTGAATATTCCCGTTCTTTTCCGGTCAGTTTCTTCCGGACTTAAAGGAACGGCCATTTCAATTTCTTCAATTCCCCATTCCTGCCATGCACCTCTGTATAGCCAGATCCAACAATCTTTCATCCAAGATTCGTTTTTTAATTCTCTTAACGAATCAAATACGGCATTTAAACAAACCCGGTGAGTTCCATGAGGATCAGACAGATCTCCTGCTGCATAAATCTGATGTGGTTTGATCTCGGAAATCAGATCTTTTGTAATTCTTATATCTTCAGGGCCAATAGGGTTTTTACGTACTTTCCCGGTTTCATAAAAAGGGAGATCCAGAAAATGAATGTGCTCATCAGGTAAACCTACATAACGGGCAGTTGCTTTTGCTTCACCTCGTCTGATCATGCCTTTGATTGTCATCACACTCTCGGAATCAACTTGACCGGGCTGTTTGTTTTCGATGGAAGTTCTTACTTCTTCATAGAGCTTACTGATTTTATCAGAGCCTGAGCCAAATTTATTATGATAATCCATTACAAAATCAGCAAACCGTAATGCTTCGTCATCAAAAACCGCAATATTTCCGGATGTCTGATAAGCTACATGAACTTCATGACCTTGATCTGCAAGACGTATAAAAGTTCCACCCATCGATATAATATCATCATCAGGATGAGGGCTAAAAATTAATACTCTTTTTGGAAATGGTGATTTTCGTTCCGGTCTGTAGGTGTCATCTTCATTTGGCTTCCCACCCGGCCAGCCTGTAATAGTATGCTGTACTTCGTTAAAAATTCTAATATTTACATTATAAGCACTTCCTATAGCAGTAAGAACATCATTCATGCCATGTTCACTATAATCTTCTTCACGAAGCTTCAGAATTGGTTTTTCTAAATAAAGGCTTAACCAAACAACTGCTTTTCTCAGCATGGTACCATCCCAATCAATAGGACCAACAAGCCATGGCGTTTTAACTCTGGTCAATTCAGCTGAGGAAGCTTCATCCAGTATTATTTCTACATTATCATGTTGCTGAAGAAATGTTGCTGGAATATGAGGAGTTTGTTCCCCTTCAACAGTTTTGTGGATAATTGAGGCTTTTGACTCCCCCCAAGCCATCAAAAAGATTTTATCGGCATTCATGATCGTTCCAACACCCATTGTAATGGCTCGTTTTGGAACATTTTCAACACCAAAAAAGCCGCTGGCAGCATCTAAAATGGTAAGGCTGTCTAAAGCAATTAATCTTGTTTTAGATGTGATTGCCGAACCCGGTTCGTTAAAACCAACATGACCGGTACGACCAATTCCAAGAACCTGGATATCAAGCCCGCCCAGATTGTTGATCTTTTCTTCGTAGTCCTGACAAAAAGTGTAAATATCTTCTCTTTCTAATGTGCCGTCAGGGATATGCACATTTTCAGGTTTGATATCAATATGATTGAATAAATATTCTTTCATGAAATACACATAGCTATGGATAGAATCAGGATCCATAGGGTAGTATTCATCAAGGTTAAAGGTTACCACATTTTTAAAACTCAAGCCTTCTTCACGATGTAATCTTACCAACTCATCATAGACCTGCGTTGGTGTTGAACCGGTAGCTAGACCTAAAACAGCTTGCTCACCATTTTTAGATTTTTCTTTAATGAGATCTGCAATTTGATGCGCTACATGAATGGAAGCATCTTTTGCATTCGAAAAAATCGAAGTTGGTATCTTTTCAAATTTCTGTGACTCAGGATTCGTACTAAATTGAGACATTTCTATTTTTAGAATTAATTTTATTAGGGCATTTTCTGCCACTTTTAGACGGAGCAGGAATAATAACGCTAAGTCTGTTCAAAGTCACATTGAGAACATTGTGACCTTTCAAAATTTTTACCAGGTTGGGTTATTAATGATTTATCAGGGAATCCACTCTCTGGGTCTCTTGAATGATCAGATTAGGATTCTCCCATGGGATAAAATGATTGATATCTCTAATGACTAAATTAGGTTCTGTATCAGTAAGCACTCTTTCTCCAAATAAGGCGTTTTCATAAGGAACAAGGTTGTCATTTTTTCCTTGTATGATGGAAGTTGGTTGGGTAATCTTATTCCAGTGAGGCTCCATTTTTTTAAGTTCCTCTTTTAAAGCCAGGATTTCCTCATTTGTTGAATAAAGCATGTCAGGTAAAATCCATGAAAGTATTTTATAGTGTACAGGAATTTGAAACCACTTCGTTTTTTCAAGCTCAGGATCAATGGAGGCTGCTACAAAAATAAGCCCGTCAACTTTGTCAGGATAATCAATTGCCATTTTTGCAATTACCGGACCTCCATAAGAATGACCTACCAGAATGGAGGAAGAACCCTCGACTTCAAGCACGCTGTTAATCAGCATAGCTTGTTGTTGTAAAGAGCGTTCAGGCATTCCACTCTCGGATTTCCCGAATCCCGGTCTGTCTACAGATACAAGTCTGAAATTGTTCAGTAAATCCGCGTGACGCATAAAGCCCAGAAAGTTATCCCAGGAACCGGGTGATCCATGAACAAAAAGAACAGTTGGGTTGGATGTATCACCGATTGCTACGTAATGAATTGTTCTATCATCAACCATGATAAAATTTTCTTTTGGGCTATAGTGCAAATCCGCAAAAGCATTCTCAATAGCCTCTTCATTCAACGAAAAGTCGAGATTATGAATATAAATCAACCCTATAACAATAAGAACTCCGAAGGATATAGTTATCCATTTTATAAATTTCAGAATTTTTTTCATCAAACATTTATTTAAACTCTCAATGTATAATGTAAGCATCAACGAAAGAGGAAGAGTTAAGATTACATAAACAATCTTATTTTAATAAAGAGATAAATTCGATGAATAACTCAGTAGATATATTAATATCTTTAAGGCTTCAAATCATTCAGAAAATTTTAAGCTGACTACCATAATTTGAAAAAAGAATCTAAAAGAGCTAAACCCGGATTTTGGGACAGGGTAGGAATTGGCTTATCTGGAATCTGTGCTATTCATTGTTTATTGGTTCCGGTTATAGTTGCTTTAATACCTTTATGGCCTGCTTTTGAGGAATTTCATGAGTATACGCATTTTATTTTCTTTGTAGCTATAGCGCCTGCAGTATATCTGTCATTGAGACAACGGCATCAATCTCCAAGAATAACCATACTATTACTCACAGGTCTTTTTATAATATTTCTGGCTTGGTATTTCAATGAAATACTGGGTGAATACGGAGAAGCAGGTATTACATTATTAGGTAGCATACTTTTAATAACAGGGCACTGGTTAAACTACAAGTCTAAATCAAAGGTCAGTGTTTAGTTAATCCTTCCGGTAAGCTGTCCAAAACTTTTTGAAGGTCGGCTTCAGTATTTCCGATATTTAATTTTCTACAGAGTATTTGAAGTACATGAAAAGCACATCCCCAGCTAAGTGTAACTCCGGCTCCACCATGACCATAATTATGAACGACTAATTTGTCTGGAGCATTATCCGTTTCTAATCGTAGACCATGCTCTTTATTCCGGACATATCGAAATGAATACTGATATTCTCTTTCTTTAAACTTTGAAAGATCTATCCCAAATGTATTTTTTATGATTTCTGAATTAATAGATTCAATTTTGGTCGGAAACTCATGTGAGAGTTCATCTTCGGAAACCCAATCACCTTTTTTATCCAGAGTTCCTTTAAACCGGCTTCCTCCGAGAACCCAATCATTTTTACGGGGATAGCAGTACACATCGAAAGGAGTCTTAAAAGAGTCCGCATATATATCAGATCCGGGACTAAAATTATAAGACACAGTATTTCCTGATGGTGATTTTAAATCCACGGTGTTGCTAACCTTTAATAAGTGTCCTTTTAAAATTAATGGTTTGCTGTCTTCTTCTTTCAATAGAGCTGAACCAAGACCGGAACAATTGATTATGATGTCTTCGTTGATTGAGACATATGAATTAAGATTAACTGATTGGGATATAAAAGTCCCGTTATTTTGTAAAAAACTACGTACAAGTTGTGGAAAATAAATTGTCCAGTCAGCAAAAAAACAATCAAACTTCCACCCACTTTTTAATGGTATATCCGGATGTTCCGGTGTCCAGTTCAAATCTGATAAAGCTTTATAGCCTGGTATGGAACGAGCATAATCGGGTTCAGTATTTTCAAAACCGAAAAGTTCGTAATGTTCATGTATTGTTAATCCGGGAAAAGAGAAGTCATACAGCTTTGAAAAAAGAAGCTGACTCATTTCGAATATTTTGTGTATTTCGGGGTGAGATACAGAGTGAGGAATTACAGAGGCGGAAGGGAACTGACTGCCAAAATAAGGGTTTTTAGCCTTTTTTAAAGGGGGCTCTTTTGTATAAATTGATACTTGAAATCCATTCTGTTGTAACAACACAGCTGTTGTTAAGCCTGAAATTCCCGAACCAATAACTGCGACTCTTTTTTTCATCTTAAGCTTAAAAAAATATAATGCGTTAAGGTAAAGAACTTTGATTACACTATTGTGGTAAATCTGGTGTTTCGGTAACTTCTGATAAGGACAAATCACAGTGATTAGAAAAGAATTTGCTTACCTATTTATATTCTTTACAGCCTTTTTTTCGGGCTGTGAATCTTTATCTCCTAATGATAAAGTTGATGAATACCCGGTTTTTATAGAAAGGTTAAATATTTCAGATATTCAGGTTCTAAACCAAAAATACCATGAAAAGAATAATGACCAGATTTGTTCAACACTTAATGAATATGGTTTAACAGGTTTTAGTCGGGTTCTTTTTCCGAATGATGTAAATCCTTGCTTAAACAGGAATGAAATAAAGCAGGAAGCACCCTTTAGTAATGATCTTTTATCTGTGGCAAAACAAGTGCTGAAAGAAAACGAGGAGTTTACCGGGGTTGAAAGTATAGAGAGTTTAATTTTAGAGGATATCACTCCATTGAATGGTTGTACAATATGTGAAGGGAATATCAATAGTGTCCCATTGCAATGGAAGTTTACCTTTCAGCCTCAAATAGTTAATGGCATTGAAGTAATGGACACTCAAATTTTGGTTTACCTTGATATTAATGGGGTAAACAGAATCTGGGGAAACTGGTATCCTGTCACGGATCCTGGTTTTGTAGACTTTGGATCTGTTGCCGCCATGGATAAAGTTATTGGTATGAAAGTCAGGTACGCAAATTCGAAAAATCAAATTTTTGAGCAGGCAATAACTGAAAAGCACTTATCGGGAGAACCGGAATTGAAATTTGTGGCAATTGAAGTTGATGAAGGTTTGGAAATCCATAAAGCATGGGTGATCAAGCTATTACAGGATGATACTGAAGAAGTGAGATGGAATATTTTTATTAATACGGTAAACGGAGAAATTCTAGACGTTAAATTATTGTAAAAAGAGGCTAATAAATTTTGTACATTAATTTAAGGTTTCAAAAAAAGGTTCGATAAGGGTTTAAAAATAGGTTCAAATAATGAGCAATAGTAAAAAAGTACTAATAGTGGAAGATGATATGATCATTTCACTGGTAGTAGAAAATATGATTAAAGAACTTGGTCATACTGTGGTTGGGAAAGCCGTTTCAGGTGAAGAAGCCATTCTTATTGCTAATCAAGAAAAACCCGATATTCTGCTTATGGATATTCGTCTGAAAGGAGAAATGGATGGTATTGATACAGTGGCAAAGATCAAGGAAACTGTAGATTCACAAGTAATCTATCTAACAGGAAACTCAGACCGTTTAAACTTTGAACGTGCAAAAGATACCGATTTTGCTGACCTGATCGTTAAACCATTTACAATAGGTGACTTGGATAAGTCATTAAAGTTGATTGCTTGATCATAAAAAATCGCATCTTTTTAGTTATACTCTCGTACCGGTTTTAGAAATTAAAAAGGGCGATTATGAGTACTAAATTCAGAAATTTAAAAAATGATCTTAAAGATCTTGAGGATGATTCGGTTTCTCAACTCAATCAGGGTTCTTTAGATAAGAATTCAAACTCCGGTAAACTTTCAAACTATATACTTCTTTTTGCATTTATAGCTACTCTTACTTTCTATGTCGGTTCCAGAATAGATTTTAGCGGTATTGATAATCCGATTGACAGAATTGAGCAAGCAATAAATGAGCCTAATGAAGAACTGTTACAAGGAATGGGAACCTGGATGACAGACATGGGTTACGGGGAACTCAGCAGAGAAGAGCTAATAGATCTCAGAAGGGAAGGGGTGACTGCTACAGAAACTCAAAAATTACATGATATTGGCTATACAGATATTACATTAAATCAACTCGTAGAATTTCAAAATGCAGGAGTGAGCGCAGATTACGCCCGAATGATGAAAGAGCTTGGGTATACTCTGTCTATTGAAGAATTAGCCGAAACAAGAAGAGCGGGTGTTACTGCATATTTTACAAGCAGAATGATGGATTTGGGATATACAAAAGAGGAATTGACCAAAGAAAATCTCATGCGAATGAGTGGAGTGGAAGTGACAGACAGAACAGCAGCCAGACTGATTGAACAAAGAGGTGAAAGACCAACCATCGATGAGTTAGTGAGAGACAGAATCAGTAATCAGTAGCTGTAGGAGTAGTATTAGTATTATTTAATGGAACTTAACAAGCCCTATATCCATTAAAGTATTATCTAACAACAACTAATACTAATTATGAAACTTTTTATATCTACGCTAACACTAGCAGTTTTATTGACATTTTCATCTCATACAAACGCACAAACATCGGCTCCAACTAAAGACAGATCGGGAATTGGACCAAAGATCGGGTACTACAAAGCTCCTGATGCAGATGATGGAACCATGTTCATAGGATTTCAGACCAGAACCCGTGGAGAAGTATTCGGATTCGAATTTGCCGCTGAGTACAGAGGAGAACAAAGTTACTCAACCACAAATGGTGATTTAACCATCAAGCAAATTCCGGTTACTGCTACATTATTAATGCATGTACCTTTAGCTTCTAATTTCCAACCGTATGGTCTTGCCGGTTTAGGGGCTTATTATACTTTTTATGACTACGATGGTGGATTCGTTTCTCCTGGTGATGACGCAGAATTTAATATTGGTTATCATTTGGGATTTGGACTTGATCTTCCTCTTAATGAGAGTGCCGGTTTAAATGTTGATTACAGATATTTATTCTTGGACGATCAGGGAGATGACCTCGACGATACTGAGTTTAGTGGTAATGTTATATCCGCAGGATTAACGTTTTATTTCTAAACTAGAAAAACCTTACTTTACAGATCCGGTATTCAATCAGAGTACCGGATTTTTTTATGCATTTAAATCTAATTATTGGAATGGCAGAGATTATCCTCCCGGAAGTAGAACTGAATATTTACTCACCGAAAGACCCTGTAGAAGCAACAATTGTAGAAAATTATGTTTGCACGGCAGAAAACAGCCCTAATATTGTTCGACATATTACTTTTGATATTTCGGGTACTGACCTGGTTGACAGGATCAGAGTTGGACAATCTGTTGGAGTACTTCCTCCCGGTGAGACTGAAAAAGGACGTCCGCATAAATTGCGTTTATATTCGGTTTCATCTCCCACAAAAGGAGAAGGCGGAAAATCGCATTTGGTTTCCACTACAGTTAAAAGATCTATAGATGAAATAGATGGAAAACTCTATCTGGGAGTTGCTTCAAACTATCTTTCTGACCTGAAGCCGGGTGATAAAGTTCAACTTACAGGGCCAAGTGGTAAAAGATATCTGCTACCGGAAAATGCTCAGGATTTCAATTATGTGTTTTTTGCAACAGGCACAGGTATTGCTCCTTTCAGAGGTATGATCATGGAATTGTTTGAATCAGGCTATAAAGGCGATGTAGCTCTGGTATTTGGTTGCGCCTACAGAACCGATATTCTATATCCTGATTTCATTAAAGAAATGTCTGAGAAGCACTCTAATTTTCATTATTTGAGTTGTGTATCCAGAGAAGACCGACGCAGTGACGGAAGTAAATATTATGTTCAAAGTGTGATCAATGATCATTCTGATACTTTGAACCCAATTCTTGAAAAAGAAAATACGCTAATCTATATCTGTGGAATGAAAGGAATGGAAACGGGTATCTATCAGAATCTGGCTCTTCAAGGGCATTTGGAATATTTGCAGGTTCGTGGTGATCTGGCTGAAGTTCCACCTTCAGAATGGCAATGGGAAGACCTTAAAAAGAATATTAAGCCTTCGTCAAGAACATTCGAAGAAGTATATTAAGTGAAAAGTGAAAAGTGAAAAGTGAAAAGTGAAAAGTGAGTATCACTCTAGCTTATTTAAATTTGATACACCACCGGAAACCACAAATTTCATAAAAGTAGCCGGATCTTTTTTGATCGGTTTTACGTGAATTTTATCCACTATATATAGGTTTCCGGAGAAATTGTAAGAATGAGGACAATAGACAGCTACCTCATCTTCAAGTCCAAGATCAGTAAGAGATTCCTGTGTAATAAAACCTAAGCGTTTTACGCCCGGAACTCCGAAATCTACAACAACAGGGGCTGTGAATTTCTTTTTATCTCCAACAAAAGCTTCGGTGAGATCTCTTAATGAGCTGTAAATAATGCTCACCAAAGGGGTTCTGGTAAGTAGTTTTTCGAACAAATGAACAATGGGTTTTGTGAAAGCTCTGGTAAACACAAAACCAATAAGAGTGATGGCTATAAAGCCGGTAATTATTCCTAAGCCGGGAATATTATAATCAAACCAGCTGTAAAACAGATAATTTAGAGATTCATTTGCCCAACCGATGGCTATAGAAACTAAATAAATGGTGGCGCCAACAGGAAACACAATTAGCATACCACGGAAGAAAAAATTGAGAATAGTTTTCATAGCTGTCTGATAAGTTTAAAATCTGAATAAATGTCGTTACTAATTCATGAAAGCACAAAATGTTTATTTCAGCTTTTTGATTCCCAATTTTTCAAATAATTCATTAAACATAAATCTAACATCGAGTGTGAAGCAGATTTTTTTTATCTTCACCATCTTAATTTTCAACCGATTTTTTAATTCAAATTGATGTCCAGTAAGACTTCATCCCAAATACGTCAGGAATTTCTCGATTTTTTTAAAGATAAAGGGCATGCCATAGTCGATAGTGCACCGGTAGCTCCTAAAAATGACCCTACGCTGTTATTTACAAATGCAGGGATGAACCAGTTCAAACCTATATTTCTAGGGGAAGAGAAGACGCTTTCTCATGAAGGGAAAGAATGGAATCGTGCTGCAGATACCCAAAAGTGTATTCGTGTAAGCGGAAAACACAATGACCTGGAAGAGGTAGGATATGATACTTACCATCATACTTTATTTGAGATGTTGGGTAATTGGTCGTTTGGTGACTACTTCAAAAAAGAAGCAATTGGTTGGGCTTGGGAATTATTGGTTGATAAATGGGACTTAAATCCCGATCAATTATACGCTACTGTTTTTGGTGGCGATGATGAAGACGGACTTCCGGTTGATGAAGAGGCAATTGATCTTTGGAAAAGCGAAACTTCTATAAATCATGCTCATATTCTGAAATGTGGCAAGAAAGATAATTTTTGGGAAATGGGAGACACCGGACCATGTGGTCCATGTTCAGAAATTCACATTGATCTCAGATCGGAAGAAGAGCGCAAAAAAGTAGATGGAGCTACTTTAGTAAACGCAGACGATCCACGAGTGATGGAGATCTGGAATCTGGTATTTATTCAATTCAATCGACAATCAGATGGTTCTTTAAAACCTCTTCCTGCTAAGCACGTGGATACCGGAATGGGTTTTGAAAGAGTTTGCGCTGTCCTTCAGGGAAAAACATCTAATTACGATTCAGATATTTTCACTCCGTTATTGGATAAAATTTCAGAACTAGCCGGAACAAAATATTCAAGCTCTGACAGTGAGAAAGATATCGCAATGAGAGTAATTGCAGATCATATTCGTGCAGTAGCATTCTCCATCGCTGACGGTGCTTCTCCCGGGAATGATGGCCGTGGTTATGTTATTCGAAGAATTTTAAGGCGTGCGATCAGATATGGTTGGGATAAACTGGGCTTCAAAGAACCATTTTTCTATAAGTTGGTTGATGTTCTAGCTGATCAATTCAAGGATGTATTTCCGGAAATGCAAGCTCAGAAGGAATACGTGATCAACGTGATCAAATCAGAAGAAAAGAGTTTCTTGAAAACACTTGGGCAGGGAATTCAATTATTTAAAGAAGTCTCAAAAGGCAAAGAAATTATTTCCGGTGACGACGCTTTTAAACTTCATGACACGTACGGATTTCCAATCGATCTGACTCAGCTAATGGCTAGAGAAGAAGAAATCGAAGTTGATGTAGATCGATTTGACGAATTGATGAAAGAACAGAAAGATCGGGCAAGAGCTGCTGGTAAGTTTTCTGTGGACCAGAGTGGGGCTAGTGATTGGGTATTAGTTAATAGTAAAGAAGTCAGCGAAACACTTTTTGTTGGATATGATGAGCTTAAAGTAGAAACAGAATTTACTTCGTTCAGAAAAGAAGGAAAACGTTTTGCTTTCAAGCTTGCTAAGACCCCATTTTATGCAGAGAGCGGAGGTCAAGTAGCTGATACAGGTTTAGTAACAAATGGAAATGAATACATTCATGTTACTGATGTACAAAAAGTAAACGGAGAATTTGTTCATTATACAGAAAACCTACCTGATGATCTGTCCGGAGATTGGATTGCTCAGGTTGATACATCCAGAAGAAAAGAAATTCAGAAACACCATTCTGCTACTCATTTAGTTCATGCAGTTTTAAGAGAAGAACTGGGTGATCATGTAGCTCAAAAAGGTTCTTTGGTAGATGATCATCATTTACGATTCGATTTCTCTCATTTCGAAGCAGTTACCGATGAAGAACTCAAAGTGATCGAGCAGAGAGTAAATGAAAAAATTCAGGAAAACATCCCGTTAGATGAACAGAGAAATATTCCTATCGAAGAAGCTAAAGAAATGGGAGCTATGATGCTTTTTGGAGAAAAGTACGGAGATGAAGTTCGTGTTATCACTTTTGATCCTGAATTTTCCAGAGAATTATGCGGTGGAACTCATGTAAAGGCTACCGGTGAGATCGGTTACTTCAGATTTACTCAGGAAACTTCGGTAGCAGCAGGTGTGAGAAGAATTGAAGCTGTGTGCGGTAAAGCAGCAGATCAGATATTGAGGAATGAACAATCACTTTTAAAAGAAATTAAAGGAGTAATTGGACAAAGCACCGATCTGGTAGCTGACATCAAGAAACTTCAGGAAGAAAAGAAAGCTTTAGAAAAAGAACTTTCGGCTCAGAATCTTCAGAACACAGGAGCTAAACTAACTGAATTATTTTCGAATCCGGAATCATTAGACGGAAATATCACTCTTGTAAAAGGAGAAATTCCGGGCGCAGATATGGATGTGTTAAAGCAACTGGGCTACGATGCACTCGAAAAATCTTCTGCAAATACAGTTACTGTATTAGGATCGAAAGATGAAGAAGAAGGAAAAGTATATCTGATGGTATCAGTCACTGACGATCTGATAAAAGAAAAAGGATTGAAGGCAGGAGCCTTAGTTGGACAGCTTGGACGATTAGTAGGCGGTGGTGGTGGTGGACAACCAAGTCTTGCTACTGCAGGCGGGCGACAACCTGAAAAACTCGAAGAAGCTTTATCTAAAGTGAATGAAATCATTTTAAATACCATTTAACACTTGTACTCCAGAGAATTACGAAAACTTCCTAAAAATTGAATATATTCAAGCCCATTTTTGAAGGGTTAAGGTTATAAAAAACGAACTATGGCAAAAAAGAAAAGCGGTAACGTTGAATTTGCTCCAAGAGGAATTGGAGATGAAAAATCAGGAGCAGTACAGAAAGGGGTTGATCTTCCGGCTGCTACAAAATCCAAACATAAAGATCTTGGTCTTTCAGCTGCAAAGCTAAAAGCGATGTATGAGCAAATGTATTTGCAGCGTCGTTTTGAAGAAAGAGCAATGCAGCAGTATCAAAAAGGAAAGTTTGGTGGATTTCTTCACCTTTATATTGGTCAGGAAGCGATCTCAACAGGAACAACTTTTGCATTGAATGATGATGACGATATCATTACAGCATATCGTGACCACGGTTGGGGACTTTGCAGAGGAATTACTCCAAGTGAAGGAATGGCTGAACTTTTTGGTAAGGCAACAGGATGTTCCAGAGGTAAAGGTGGTTCAATGCATTTCGCTAAAGCAGAAAATCATTTTTGGGGCGGTTATGGAATCGTTGGTGGACATATCCCAATAGGCGGTGGTCTTGCATTCGCTAATAAGTATGAGCAGAACGGCCGAATTTCTACCTGTTTCTTTGGTGATGGTGCTGTAGATCAGGGAGCACTACACGAAACTTTTAATATTGCTCAACTTTGGAAGCTTCCGGCAATTTTTGTTGTAGAAAACAACGGATATTCTATGGGAACAGCTGCCCGACGTCATACTGTTGCTGATATTGTGGACAGAGCTGATGGTTACGGAATGAAAAGTGCTGTGATCAACGGTATGGATGTGTTCTCTGTGTATGAAAAGATGAAAGAGATCGCTGATGACGTGCGCAAAAACTCAGAACCTTGGTTTGTTGAGATCAGAACGTACAGATACCGTGGACATTCAATGTCTGATCCTCAAAAGTACAGAACTAAAGAGGAACTGGAAGAATATCAGAAGATCGATCCGATCGAAAGACTGAAAACATATATTCTCGAAAATGACATCGCCAAAGAAGCGGCGCTTGAAAAGATCGAAGAAAAAGTAGAGCAGGAAGTATTAGATGCAGTTGAATTTGCAGATAATTCTGACTTCCCGAAAGATGAAGAACTCTACGAGGATATGTTTGTTGAAGACGATCCTTATTTCCATACCTAAAAAGAATTTCAAAGAATAGAATAATGGCTGAATTACAATTTAGAGAAGCAATTAAAGCTGCCATCGATGAAGAAATGGCAAAAGATGAGAAAGTCCTGATAATGGGTGAGGAAGTAGCTGAATATAACGGCGCTTACAAAACAACCGAAGGACTCCTCGACAAATACGGATATAAAAGAGTGATCGATACTCCAATTTCTGAGCTTGGCTTTGCCGGTATCGGAGTGGGAGCTGCAATGAATGGTTTAAGACCAATTGTAGAATTCATGACCTTCAACTTTGCAGTATTAGCAGCAGATCAGATCATAAATCACGCTTCTAAGGTTAAGTATATGACCGGTGGACAAATTGATTGTCCGATCGTATTCAGGGGTCCTAACGCCTCAGCTGGGCAGTTAGGAGCTACACACTCTGTTGCTTACGATTCCATGTACGCTCACTTTCCAGGATTGAAAGTTATTTATACTTCCGAACCAGATGACGCAAAAGGATTGCTTAAATCAGCTATTCGCGATGATAATCCGGTTTTGTTTATGGAATCAGAGCAAATGTACGGCTTGAAAGGAGAAGTATCTGATGAAGAGGATTACATCATTCCGATTGGAAAAGGAAAGATCAAACGGGAAGGCGAACATGTGACTTTAGTAGCTCACGGAAAGATGTATCACTTAGCAGTGCAAGCAGCAAAAGAGCTGGCAAAAGATAATGTAGAATGTGAAATTATTGATCCAAGGACAGTAAAACCTCTGGATCTTCCGCTGATCATTGAATCGATCAAGAAAACAAACAGATGTGTAATTCTGGATGAAGCTCATCCGTTTGGTGGATTAGCCGCTGAAGTTGGATTCTTAATTCAACGCGAAGCTTTTGATTATTTGGATGCACCGGTTCAGCGTGTAACACTTCCTGATGTTTGTGCTCCATTTGCTAAAAATCTATTTGATCTATGGTACCCATCCGTAAAACAGGTAGTAGATGCAGTAAATCAGGTTACCTACAGAAATTAATTAACTTACTAATTCGAAGAAATTATGGCTATTAAGATAGAAATGCCGAAGCTGAGCGACACTATGGAAGAAGGTGTGATCGCTAAATGGAATGTTAAAGAAGGCGACAAAATTTCTGCCGGTGATATCATCGCTGAAGTTGAAACTGATAAAGCCACCATGGATGTGGAAGCTTTTGACGACGGAACGCTTTTAAAGATCATTCCTCAGGAAGGAGATGCAGTTCCTCTAGGTGGACTAATCGCTGTGATCGGTGAAGAAGGTGAAGATATTTCTGATATTCTTGACGGTGTAGGAGGGGGCGGAAGTTCTGAAAGTTCTAAGTCCGAAGATTCAGATAAAAAAGAAGAAAAAGAGTCTGAAGAAAAAGAAGAGGATAAGTCAGAGCAAAAAACAGAATCAAAAGAGACTTCATCCGAATCTGATAAAGGAAGGGTAAAAGCTTCTCCATTAGCTAAGAAGATGGCTGAAGATAAAGGTATTGATCTCACTTCTGTTCAGGGTTCAGGTCCTGATGGCAGAGTTGTTAAAAAAGATATTGAAGATTATAAAGGTGGAAGTAGTTCATCTAAACCATCGAGTTCTTCAACTTCATCTAAATCTTTCGAGAACTTAGAAAGCAAGGAAGTGAAAGTTTCTCAAATGAGAAAAGTGATTGCCCGAAGACTTTCTGAAAGCAAATTCACCAATCCGCATTTTTACGAGACTATAGACATTGATATGAAGGCTGCAATGGCAGCTCGTTCTTCAATGAATGAAGCAAATGATGTAAAGATCAGTTTCAACGATATCGTAGTAAAAGCCTGTGCAATTGCTTTAACTCGCCATCAAGCGATAAACAGTTCATGGCATGACGATGTGATCAAAGAGCACGGAGACGTTCATGTAGCGGTTGCTGTAGCTATTGATGAAGGTTTAATGACTCCTGTTATCACTCATGCCGACAAAAAAGGGCTGTCAGAGATTTCATCCGAAACCAGAGAATTAGCCGGATTGGCAAGAGATCGTAAACTTCAACCTGAACAAATGGAAGGAAGCACTTTCACTATCTCGAATTTGGGAATGTTTGGCATAGAAGAGTTTACAGCTATCATTAATCCTCCAAATGCTTGTATCCTTGCTGTTGGTGCTATCCGCGATGTTCCTGTGGTAGAAAACGGAGCTGTAGTTCCTGGTAAGCGTATGAAGATCACTCTTTCAAGTGATCATAGAATTGTTGATGGAGCCAAAGCAGCTCAATTCTTAAATACAGTTAAGAATTTACTGGAAAACCCATTATCAATGTTGCTCTAGGCGACGGTTATTTTAATTCTGAATTTAAAAGCTCTGATGAAAATCAGGGCTTTTTTTATATCCGTTCATTTAGATATATAACAGGAGATAATTCTGAGCTATCACGATCGAGAATAGTATAAAGTTCGTTAATCTCATCCCAACCCGAATATGGCCTTGTCAGTAGATAATAGCGTCCATTGCTGAAGGTTCTGATACTGCTTTGTACATTCATTTCGCTTCTAAGTCGTTCGGAAAGTTGATCTACTTCTTGCTTAGAAGAAAAAGAACCCAGCTGTATCTGGTAACTAAACATATATTCTGAGACCGTAGTCGGATCATACTTTATAAAAGCATCTTTAAGTAATTCAATATTTTGTATAGTATCCAATCTCCGCAAGGCTGTTGAAATATCATTTATTGAAGCAGTTAGTACTGTGTATGCCTGAAGAGATTTTTCTTCTACAACTGATTCAATGTCATATTCCTGAGCAAGCATTTCTTTAAATGAAATAGCTCCTTGTTCATTTTGGAAGAAAGCCAACTGAATTTGATATTTAAGAGTCTGAGGCCGTTCCTTTCCGTTATTATAGCATTGCTGGACTAATCCAGATATTTGGTTTCCGCCAAGTTTCTCTTCGATAGTATTTTGTAAAGCCATTGTTTCAGAAAATGAGCTACTGCTCGCTGTTCTGGTTGAGAACATGGAGTTATTATACATTATCTCAAATTCGTAACCGGTTTTTTGTTCAGCTTCTTTGGAAAAATCTAAACTGTTAAAAAAGGATTCAAAGCCTCCGACCTGAACTGAATATCTACATCCGTTTTCAAAATTTCCCGCACTGGCATTTCTGATCTCCGGTTTTGAAACAGGGTTTGTTGGGGGAGTGATGGGTGCAGGAATTTCTTCGGTTGCTTGAACACTGGGATTTTCATTCGGCTCATCTTCAGTTTGTTCATCTGTTTCTGCTAAATCATAAGAACTATTTGTTGCTACTGTTTCTTCTTCACTAACTAGAGTTTCATTCGATTCTTCACTTGGTATCAATTCAGTTTCTGTGGCTGACTGTTCAGTAGCTATGGAATCTGCTTTTGCCATTTGTTCCGGACTTGAATAGAATAACCGGAGAACAACTCTTCGGTTTCTGTCCTTGCTTGCAGGATAAGGATTGCCTTGTTCATCAAATTCAACCAAAGGTCTGGAGTCAGCATAACCGGATGCTTTTAAACGTTCCTGTGCAATCCCCATTTCACTGAAATATTTTACAATATTGGATGCTCTTGAGGTAGATAACTCCCAATTCGAATCAAAGTTAGCAGAAGAAATAGGGACGTTATCTGTGTGGCCTTCAACGTCTATTTCAAAATCGTCATAAGATATAATCCTGAAAGCTGCTAAAACACGGTTAAGTATTTCTGATGCTTCGTTTTCCAGAGTTGCACTTCCGGAACTGTAAAGATCGTCGCTTTTAAATCTGATTCGGACATCATTTAGTTCTCTGAATATTTCAAGTTTACCTTGTTCAATTTCAGGAGCTAGCAATCCTTCAAGTTCTTCTTTAATGTTTTCAATGGGTGTGGTGATAAACTCGGTTTCATTCAAAGAAGATTTGAACAATTCAGAAACAGAAAAGGGCTCACCATCATTTAAGTCTGAGAAAGAAAGTAAAATGATCAAAAAACCAAGGAGAATGGTTATAATATCAAGATAACTTACTTGCCAACTGTCGTCATCTTCATTTTCAATTTCCTGCTTAGGATACAGTGAATTTTTAGTGTTATTTGTCTGGTCTAAACTCAATTTCTGCTATCCTAAAATTGTTGGCTCGTTCTGTGCATATGAGCTTTGAGTTTGTCGTAGATCTGAAGTGAAGATTTTTGTTGTTGAATCAACAGAATACCTTCCAATATCAGTTTTTCTCTGAAAAATTGAAGAGAAGCAATATTATTCATCTTTTTTGCCATTGGAATAAAGATGAAGTTCCCAATTACTATTCCATAGAGTGTAGTCATCAATGCAGCAGCAAGTCCTGTTAACAGTGAATCCATCTCATTAAAACCGGATAGAATAACAATAAGTCCAAATAGTGTACCCAGCATACCGAAAACCGGTGCCGTTTTCCCCATACTCGCTATTATTTGATTGATCTGATGTTGCCGTGTGAATGTTTCCTGAATATTTATTTCTGCTAACTCACGAAGATCTTCAGTTGAATAATTAGTATCTAAAATTGAAAAAAGATACCCCTCAAAACGATTTCCGTACTCTTCACTTAATTCAGAAACGGCTTTAATTTTATCGATCCGTATTCTTTTCTGCCATTCTAAAACTTTTTCAATATCCTTTTCAAGTAATTGATCATCTATATTGCTTTGAGAAAAAAGTCGAGTGCTTTCGCGTAATGCTACTATGACTTTTTTAAATGGATAACTGATAAATACGCTTGCTGATATACCTCCAAATACAATGGCTAGGCTGGGAAGGTTCAGAAATTCATATTTAGATGGAATCATATTGTATTGAGCAAACCCAACCACAAGAAGGGCTCCCCATATTAAAATGGATAATGAAACTAAGAAACAAAAAATGTTTAAAAATGATGTGCGCATGTCTTAGTTATGGTTTAATAAATTTTTAAGTGTTTTCATTCTATTAAGCCTTGCCTCTTTAATTCTTCAACAATGGCTGGAGAAGGAGGAATGGGTAAGTTTGCATCCATTTCGAGAGCCCTTCTCCAAAAAGCCACGAAGTTTTCAACAGAACCCAATCCCAAATAAATACTTCCTTTCAAAGCTAACAGATCAGCAGTTTCCTTTACCTGTAAAGCACGGTTTATTAAAAATAGAGCGTCCTGATACTCAGCACTATAAAATTTTTGCTGAGCAAGAATATAAAGTGTAGTAATTCTGTTGGCTTTCGTCTGATAGTCTTTGTAAAGCTCATCTTTATAAACTTGAGTGAGCGAATCCCTTCTTTGTTTTTCGAGATCAATGTCGGGGCTAATTGTCTCAGAACTATCAGTTTGAGCTAAAGTTTCTTCATTTTGATCTGCATTTACAGGTTCATTAACAGGCATATCTTTAGAACTTCCGCAAGAAAATAGCAGTGATGTCGACATCAAGCAGATACCGAGAATGATAGCATTCGATATGTACTGTTTATTGCTGATCTGCTTTACTAGATTTTAAAGATTTCCTAAGTGAGCTGACAAGTTTCTTTTTTGCATCATTATTGGTTTGATGCTCACCGTTTATAGATTCAAGCTCAAGTCGAATCAATTGTTGTTCTCGTTTAGGTCTTCCGGTCAGTATTTTATCAATAGATTCAGGTTCAAGACCAACCAGCGCTTCCAGCAATGTTGAAGTGTCAATTTCTTCAACACCATTTTTGACAACTTCGTCTTCCAATTCCGGGATCTGGTCTATGGTAAAGAATTCTTTTTCTAATATTGTGCCAACCGGTGAACCTGTTGATTTCAATTGCTCAATGTATCTTTTCTGCTCGTTCACAGGAAGGTTTTCAAGAATCGGTAAAATGTTCTCCACACCAAAATCTTGCTCATGTACATTATCTCTCACCAAGATTGCTTTTTCAAACAATCCGCTGGAAATTTTACTTTGTTCTTTATAGGAGAGCGTATGCAGGGTAGACATTTTAAGCATGATTTCAGCAGCTCGGGATCTTTCAAATGTGTTTAGGATAGAAGCTGCTTTATCCTCCGGTAAATAATCAATTATGAGTGCAGCACTTACATTATTTTCAGTTTTTATGAGTTCAGTTAACAACTCATCAGATAAGTGTGTAAGAAATTTAAATAGCCCTAGCTTAGCATGCTTTTTGGTTGATTTTTCATCGGTGTTTTCGTCTTCAATAACAGAGTTAAAATACTTTGCAGCTCTATACTTTTCATCGATAGACATTGGAGGTAAATCTCTGATTGCTGCTTTGATAGTCTCCAGTTTTTCTTCGTCAATATGATTTTGCAGTAATTTAAGAGAACTTGAATCTATAGAAGAAACAACTTCAGCTACATTTGAAGGGCCATTTTTTTCATCACTGTCAATCCAAAATTCAAAAACCAAAGAAACTTCTTGTGGATATTTAAAGAAGTTTTCAGACACTAATTCAAATTCAGAAACAATATTCCGGGACTGTTCTTTTGAACTTCCGAAAAAAGAAACATTACTATCCGGGTTTAAACTTCCCTCTAAAGTTATATCACTTTTAAGGTTTTGTCTTTGAGCTTGAAAATCAGATTTATCTTTTGAGTTTCTGAACATGCCATAACCAAATAATCCAAGTAGGAATACAGCAAGCAAAATTATTTCAACCAGATAGTCTTTGAAAGAACTTAAGAGAGATTTAGGCTCGGGTTCTTGAGTATTTGTTATAACTACAGCTGGTTCAAAATCAGGATCAGGGATGGCTAGTTGAGTAATATTTATTACATCGCCTCTTGTAAAGTCTACTTTAGCGGCAAAGCCGGTCACACGCCTCATAAAATCTAAATCACTATCAGAAAGTGAAGTGTCGGCATATATATTAATAGCAAGGCTGTTTAACTGTAAAGTCTTATAAGTTGTTTGGTTTGTAGTAGTTTGAGGAGTGGCTTGTGAAGTTTGTGAGCTTTGCAGATTTTCATCGGGGAGAAAGGGCAGACCTGGTAAAAAGCTTTGAGGGTTTCTCGCTATAGTTTGAGTGCCGGGTGTTTGAATAGTTTCCTCGATAAATTCAGCGTCAATATTCACGTCCACGAAAAATTTCTTTCTATCAAAATGATTAGAAAGTATCAAAATAACTTGTGAATCGTATGCCTGTTCAAGAGAAGCGATTTGAAGTTCTCCTGATTGCGAAGTGACACGGGAAGCTTGTGCCTTAACTGATAAATTTGAAATAAATAAGATCATCAAAAGAGAAAACAGAGATCTCAATATCAAATAATTACTCAAATATTCTTTAACCAACGTATACATTCTGATTGTCATAGGAACTTTTTATACTCCTAGTTACCTGGTTGAGTTCTAATTAATTGGTCTAATATTTCTATATCCGGAATAAAGATATCCGGATTGAATTCTACTGCCCGATCCCAGTTCTGTTGAGCTTCGTCTTTATTACCTTTCAAATAATTAAGACTTCCTTTCAAAGCGTAACCTTGTGCAGTTTCAAATAAGCTTAATGACTGGTTGACTAATGTCAGAGCTCGTTCAATATCTCTGTTGTAAAAAGCAGTTTGCGCCTGGATAATAAGCCTTAAAGTTTTAGTGATATTATCATCCAGTTCTGCCTCTAGTTCAAGTATCTCAGTAGTTTCACTAATATCAGCTATAATAACATCTGCAGGTCTTACTTCTTTTTGATCAGGATCGTAATCATTTGGTACGATAAGAAACGATAAGTCTTCAACAAAATCGCCTTCTGACAAAGCTTGTACCTCAAATTCAATTTCACCGGGCTCTGATCTGGAATCCAGTACACTAAGCTGATTCTGATCAATACTCATTTTGTATTTTCCGGGTGGGACTTCATAGGAGTAGAAACTACCGTCAGAAAACGATCTCAATTCCTTGAAAAAGTCGCTATCAATACCTGAGATAAGAACTCTCACACCACCTATCCCGCTATTGTTTTGTTCATCAAAATATTTATTGACACTACCCTCAATAACTCCAGACATATAAAAAGGAATTTCAATTTTTTTGAAGGTATTCGGATCTGTGATAATCGAAAACTCATTAAGCTCAGGTACTAATAAGGGGTTTTCAATAGAGCCTTTATTGACCTGCATATTATAGCGGAAATAAGGCTGCATTTGTGAGTAATACAAAATTCCATTTTTACGGAATGAAGAAGCTGAGGTTCGGTCTATTCTAATAGAGCCGGCGTCAATTGGCTGGTCGATATCCTCATCATACCTTTCATTATTGTTGTTGTCTACAAAAAGTTTGATAGCGGCTCCGGATCTTCCTACCTGATTTCTGCTTGTAACAATAAAGTTATTATAGTTTGTATCGTAACCCAGAGACCCCCGAATATTTTGAGAAACACTATAATCTGAACGGATTGAAGAAAAGGTAGAGTTTGATCTGGCCTTGTTGAAGTCAATTACAAAACTCGCTCTTACGTTATTAAAATTATTAATAAAGTTTCGGCCATATGATAATTGTAATCGCCCGCTATTAAACAGATTTCTGGAGATAACAAATTGAGCAGTTTCAATTTTAGATAATTTTGGTAAAAACCGTATTTGTGCTCTTAAAAAAGTTCCCCGGAGTATTTTTGGGATGTTGGGGTTTCTGGAAATGTTATAAGTAATGGAATTATCAAGAGTAGAAGAAAAACTTGGATCCAGAAAGTTATAAGAATTAAGAACACGGTCAGAGTATCCAAACCTGAAATTAAATTTATTTATTCTTGTACTTAAATCTAAACGTAATGAAGTAGACTGAACATCATCTCTGAACACAGTGAAAGTAGATACTCTGGAAATTAAAGGCAGATTACCTACAGTGAAAGGATAAAAAAAGGATGTATTTAGTTGCTTATCCCTTCCGGAAGAATTATACAGGATTGATTCAGATGTAAATTTGGTGAAATCTATACTGAAGTTTGCCGAGTTCGCAAAAAATGCATTTAGATTTGATCTGTAATAACCTTGAGAAACACCTTCAAGAGTAAGGATATAACTTGTTAGAAACCGAGTTGAGATGGCACCTGTGAGGGCTGGAGTTGAGTTTTCCATTGCTCCTTCAAAATATTCAGTACCAAGAGAGCCTGAAAGCCAACTTTTTATACCGTAAGTTGCTTTGGCATTAACAACCAAAGGACGTTCTGTTGAACCTAATAATGGATTATCAAGAACCCCGGCATTTAAGTTGTAATTAAACTCTCCCTGAGGTGAGAAACTGAAAGGAACCTGAATTTTCGTGGATTTGTCAATAGTTTGCCCGGTCGGACCATAAATTTTCAAATCGAGATCAGAGGTTCCGTAATAAAGAGGTGTTGTAAAGCGATAATTGCCAAGTTCATCAGATTTTTCATATCCGATCAAAGCATTATTTAAATAAAGTTCAACTTCTGATTCAGGAATTGTAGAACCTTGAACAACGTATTCATCAAAGTATCTTCTGGGTTCTATGGGTTGATTGGAAATTTTTAGGCCTGTAAAATTCGAACTTAAAACCCCATCTAGTGTTGATTGCCCAACATAAACTTGTGTAATTGCGGGATTATTCCGAATTACATATCTCCATCGAAGATTGTTGCTGGAAATATTAAAGTTGTTCGTATAATTGCCAAATACATTTCCCTGAAGGTCTCCTCCGGCCAGCTGTAAACCTAAAGATGTACTATAGGAATAGCTGTTTTCATTGTTGGTTACAAAGCTTGTTAAAGAGTAATCAACAAAACCTCCATTCAAGAATGATTTATTTCTGTCAAGAGCTAAGTCATAATAATTTTTTTGATAGGTATTAGCCTCTACAACTTTTCGCCGTCGGTTTCTTAAAGCTTCCTCAACGACGGGTAAAGTTACTTCTGTTTCAAGGTTTAATATCAGCTTGTTGAAGTCAACCGAGAAATTCAGTTTAAATATTTCAGAAAAAATACCGGGGGAGAGGTAATCATCTAATTCCTGTATAATGAAATCATCTGTAGATAAAGAAAATTGTTTATTACCGAATTTAATTGTTTGCTTAGCAAGATCAATTCTGAAAGGAGTTTGATCTGCAGAAAATTTACCGGTAATTATATTTCCCTCTCTTGAATTCTGAACTTTGAAAAGAGAGAATAGTTCTGTTACCGGAAGAAAGAAAACATCATTTTTATAGTAGCTTATTACTACTGTTTTAACCACACCTTGATATTGAAAGTCTAAATAAACTTCTGTTTCTTCAGTTGTATCCTGAGCGGACAGTCCTTTTGCAGAACTTAAGCACAATAGAACTGTAAGAATTGTATATAAAAAAGAAGTTTTGCACTTCAAGGTTAATTGATTTCAAAAGAAGTTGTTTGGTTTACAGGTTCCATACCAACAATGTCTCTTTCAGAGATATCGGAGCGATTAGTTTCAAAAGTTACTTTTATTGTATAAGTACCATTAGCTAAATCAGATATATCCAATTCCTGTTTGTGAGTTCCATCAAAGTAGATAGATGTAGAAATGAATCCTGTCTTTACTTCTCTGCCTGATTGATCCAATAAGGAAGTATATATCGAACCTAAAAAAGGAGAGTTACCTGTTTTCAAAAAGTCAGTAAGCACAGTCAATTTTGACCCGTCTCTTTCAGAGCGAATCGTATTAATTTCTATACCGGTATTAACGTTCCCAATTTTATAAAAAAGCCCTGTTACTTGTTCCACTATAATGCCAACCTGAGCTGTAACTGCTTGATCCGTTTGCAGCTCTATCGGTGGGGATTCTGGAGTAGAAGATGTTCTGATCCTAGACCAATAAGTGCCGTCAGAAAGATCATTTGGAGCAGAAACTCTCAATCGAACAATTTGTCGCTGATCCGGGGCAAGTTTAAAGTTTTTTGGAAAAGCTTGTACATATTCAACAATAGAATGCTGTTCAGCTTTTTCAATATCGTCTTTGATTAAAGAACGGTTGCCGTTTTCATCTAAATTTGCATAGGAAAAGAAAAAATCAATAGAAATTTCTTGTGTTTCATTGGACCCGTTAATTACCATATAAGTACCAAACTTAGAATTGTCATCAATAAATAAGTTGGTAGGAGCAATAGTAACCTGTGCAAAAGCAGTAATACTGCTTAAAGATAAAATAAGGAGTGTAATAGCGTATAGAGATTTATTCATATGCTTTTTAAATTGGTTTTGTAAAACATAAGCAAAAATGCTGAATAAAAGTATTTCAGCTTCTCTTAACCTACAAAAAAAAAGTCTTATTTTATTCAAATAAGACTTTTTTAAACTAAACTATCATTAATTAGTTATAGTCTACAGTTACTGTAATATTGTTTGCATATGAATTACCAGCAACACCACTTGAAGCGTCATCAATTTGACCACCCACGAAAATATGGGCTGCAGTTGCTCCTGCAACGAAAGTTCCTGTGATTTGAGTTCCTGCTGTAGCAGCACCAGTTAATGCAACACCGTTTGTAGGATCAGAATCGTTTCCAGAAGCTGTAACAGCTGCACTGTAAGTATCAAATGATAAATCGTTAGCAGGAGTTCCGTCCGTAAGAACAGAAGGGAAATCTATTGTTACGTTAAGTGTTTGACCACTTGTTGCACCGGAAACTGAAACAGAACCAGCTCCTGTAGTAGTAGCACTAATGGTTGGAGTTTCTGATGTAAGGATGTCTCCAAAGCTTAAGTCAGAAACATTAGTAACTGTAAGAGCAGCTACAACATTGGCATTTGCAGATACAGTAGCATCATCTGATGAACCTTGTGCAAAAGAAGTTCCAGAGACCAAAAGAGCAGCCAAAACAACTAAAGTAGATTTCAATAGAGTTTTCATAATTTTATTATTTAGAAATAAAGATTGATTTTAAAATTCCATTCACAAGCTATTTAGAATATCCTCGAATAAAAAGTTAGGTTTTCTTAATTAGAAGCTTTTAATAATTGGTTATAGAATCAATCATAGCTTACAAAGAGTGTAACGTCTCCTTTATATAGTCCATTTGGAATGTTACCTACATCAATAGATCCGTATACATATAAATAAAGTTTGCGCCAAAAATTCTCTGAATTGTTTTCAGAACCACCAATTGTTATGGTACCGGAGCGATCTGCAAGTATTTGTGATTTAGAGATGTTATCATTTCCCGAATTGTTATACGACACATTTAATTCTAAAGGAATCTGATCAGATGGATTATTTTCACGAGTCAAAAAATCAGGATGATTAAGTTCTATATATAGAGACTGGGACCTTATAGCACGAATGCTGAATATTCCTGTATTCAAATCACCAAGTTCGATTTGCATAACACCTGAGTTAGAAACAACCTGTCCAAAGTCCAGTACTTGCTCTACCTGTGCACTTAATTCAGGTTCGATGGTGATTTGAAGGTTTATAAATTGTGCGGAAAGAGGTTTGTGTGAAACCACTAGAAATAATAAAAATAATATCTTAGCAAGGTTATTAATCATAGCTAATAGTAATTATTATATCAGCAGTGTAACTGCCGGCATTTATGTTGCCTACATTTAAAGAACCATATATATAAAGATAAGCTGTTTCCTGAAAAAGATTAGGGTTATAGCCTTCGTAAACCGGAGTAGGCGGGGGGCTTGGCGGTCCGCCGGCTCTGCGCTTTATCGGAAATTGTGCACTAGCTACATTTGAAACAACTGTGAAATTTACAGCTTGGCTGAAAGTATTGGATCCATTATTGGCATAGGAGGCTTGTAAAGTGAATGGAATCCTGCAACTAGGATCTGTAGAGCAGGATAAGTTGCCGTTAAGCAGAAGATAATTATCTGCAGTAATATCAACAATTACATCCAGGTACTTAACTCCCAAAATTGATAGAACTTTGGATTCAGCTATTGGTATTGAAACCAATCCCTCGTTTTGTATCAGTAATCCGAAATCTAATTCTTCCCCAATGTTTAACTCAGATAATGTAACTGAGTAAACAGAACTATAAGAACCGAAATCAATTTCCTGAGCAGTCGAATTTTCTGTGAAGCAGAAAACCAAAATGGCATTTAATAAACAAGCAGATATGTAAGTTTGTAGAAACCTCATTATATGTACTCAATTTCAATAGTAAAATCTCCATCGTAGTTTCCGGGACGCGCGTTCCTTAAATCAATTTTCCCTCCAACCCATATATGAAATTGACCTTCAGAATTAAATTTAAGACTTCTAAAATCTTCATCAATGTATTCAGCACTATTTTGATCTTCTAGATTATTTCCGGAAAGTTCGTATTCAAAAATTAAACTTCCATCACCATTTACCTGAGTAAGCGTCCTTGTTCTTTCAAAATTCAACCTGAAATCAGCACCAGGAGCGCCAACAGCTATCATATACCCCGCATTAGCGTCATTTATGGAGTTAATGTACACTTCCTCCTGACCAGGTTGAAGGTTTCCAACAGTGATACTTTTGACGGTAATAAGCTCTATAGAACTTACAATGGTTGTTGTGATCTCTATATTGGTTTTAGCAGTTTGAGATGATTTTTGAGCAAATCCACCAGTAGTAAGTCCCAGGAGAATAGGTAAAACTATAAATAACGCTTTGGATACAATCTTCATGAAAGTGATTTGAATTGATTCAAAATCTTACTTTGTTGACACTATTACCAGTTAATTCTTTTTAATAAGAACGTTCTAATACTGAGAATAATTTCTAGATTTATTCAAAAATCTAAGCTATTTGATAAGAGTGAATCGCTTAGTATAAATTTGAGAATCTGTAGAAAGACGATAAAAGTAAACCCCACTTGCTAAGTGTGATCCGATGAATATTTCATAATATACACCAGCCGGTCGTTTTCCGTCGATTAGAGTAGCTACTTTTCTGCCAAGAATATCATATACAATCAAACTAACTTGTGAATCTACATCTAAGCCAAATGGAATGGTGGTAGTTGGGTTGAAAGGATTTGGATAGTTCTGTGATAAAAAAGGCTGTTCCGGGATATTAAGTTCGATTTCCTCAGTTGTAATTTTCAAAGTGAATCGTGCGTCTCCGGCTTTTTTTCGAATTACTTTTTGTTTAGTATTCGGGTTGGCTACTTTAGCTTTGCTTTTGGTAGAGTGAAAGAACGTGTATTCTTCTTGATTTATAAGATCTATTTCCTCACCTGTTTCATTATCGATCAACGAAATCAGCCACTCATCTGGGATGTTATCAAGATTTTTCCCTCTAATTTTGAAATCGCCCGAAATCGGAATGCCTTCTTTATACCCATTTATATTTACAGGAAGTAAGTATCTGTTTGTAAACTCAAGCGGAAGGTTGTTTATGACAAGTGGTGTTCCATCATCTAGCAAACTGAATATTTCTAAACGGTTTTCAGTAAAAGGGAGTAGTTCAAATGCATCAAAATTATCTTTTGATTCTGAAGCATTATCAGTAAACATAAAGCTCGCATCTTTTTTTAATCCATTGGAGGTAAGTTCCAATGTTAGCAAAGGGACATCATTGGTTTGTTCCGTCCTAATTTCTTTTCTTAGGAACGATCCTCCGGTTGTTTTGGAGTCAGTAGTAACTTTTAGAACAGGAGTTGAACCATTTGCTTTAATCCAGAATCCCTGAAATGGTGGAATTAAACCACTACCGAGTGTTCCTGTGGTACCATTCCAAGTTAGATATTCACCATTACCACCATTGGCAGCCGGGTCCCAAATATAGATAGTGTTCTCGATATTGGTTTTGGTCCAGTTTGGTGAGTCGTCCCAATTAATTGTGGCGCCAAAAGGATTGCCCACTAAATTCCAACCTGTATCAGCGTTTGCGGTATAAGTGACTCCAAAATCCACTTCACCGGCTGCACCATTAAATTCTTGTCCACTAACATCTAGTGTATCCGGAAGCGGATTATTATAGCGAGCATCTGCTGCTATGTCTCCAAAAAAGAACACAAAAATACCCTGACCTTGTACTAATGGATCTGTGGCGTTTCCGGGACTTCTGTATCGTTGATTGTCAGTGCCTTCAAAACTTTCTAAATAAGTAAGGACATTGGGTTGTAAGCTATCAAGAGTTGCATTGCCAAGTGTTGATCCCGTGAATCCTTGGGTTAATGTGCCATCCAAAAAATCACCAAATGTAGAAGAAACAGGAGAGGAGAGAATGCGCCACCCTCTTACACCAGATATTTTTCTTTGAAAACGTAAAGTTCCGGTTCCATATCTGATACCATCAACAACAAGATTTTTTCCACTTGGTATAAGCAATTCGCCGGATGTCATGATAAGACTGTCATTGATGGCGAGATTTTCTTCTACTGTTACACCGTTAGCATTATCAATCACAAGATTTGTGTATGCATGAGGGTTAGTAATACTTTGGGCGGAAGTTCCATTCATAACAACCGTACCAACATTTATTGCACTTACATCCAGAATATCACCTCCAACAGTGATGCTGTCAGCATTGGTTCCAAGTACGCTGCCTCCGGAAAGGTTGCCCGTGATTGTGAAATTTATTCCTCCGGAAATGGATAGTGAAGCTCCGGTTTCCATGGTAACTGAAGCTACTGTACTTCCTGTAACATCAATCACAGGTTGTTCATTACCTACTGCAGGATTTAAAGGAATAAAAACAACAGAATTGGTTCCGGGTACATTGCCGACATTCCAATTTCCTGTTTCTTCCCAGTCTGATGCGAGGCTTGCAGAACCAAGTTGGCTCTCCCAAATATGAGTGAACGCGGCAAATTCTACCAGTGCATTATCTGTAATAGTTGTCGAATTTACAGTTCCTGAAATAGTAGCAATTTCTTCAACCATTGTTGATGTAAGAGTATCAGAGTATGTTCCATCACTGTTATCAATAATTGAACCGCTTGTACTGGCTAAGGTGCCCGCGGTGGTTGATAAGGTAATCGCATCTCCACCAATAGTTATATTATTACCAAATTCGTCTTTTACATCTACTGTTATTACAGAAGTACTCGATCCGTTATTCAAAATAACTGTTGGCGATGCAGAAATTAGCGATGTTACTTCAGACGCAGCCCCTGCGCTTACACTAAATGAATTACTGTTTCCAAATTCAGAGCCGGCTGAATTGGTAGCAGTTATTGTACAAGAGCCTGTACTGGTAATGCTTACAGTTGTGGATGCAAGTTCACCGGAAGAAAAAACGGAGGAAGTTCCTTGCCCGGAGTCCATTGTGCAATTCGATGAAATTACTACAGTTCCGTTAAACGAAGTTACAGTAGTAGAGGAGCCATCAACGGCTGTGATCTTGATATTGAAACTTTGACCTGCAGTTTTAGAGCTGATATTTCCTGAGGGTACTCTTTCTACGATAAATCCGGTTAAAACCCCATCATTCACTATGTTAAAAGAGGAGCTTAAGGACGAAGTTAATCCTGAACTTGTAGCTTGTAATGTATCAGTACCAACATCATCAATGCTTAAGTCTTCAAATTCAGCAATTCCTAAAGCATTTGTATTTGTGGAAGTTGTGCCTGATAAAATTCCTGCTCCACCGAAAAGATTAATACCAACTGATATGCCTGCTTCTTCAACACTGTTTCCGTGTTGATCTACCAGTTGTACCCGAACTTCTGGAGTAATGATCGAGTCTTTTGATGTAGTTGTTGGTTGCTGAACAAACACCAAACTGTCTTTCAATCCCGGAACCATGGTTATTGTTCCGTAATTGGTTGCTCCACCTTGTCCGGTTGTTCCGGAATTGATAATATTTCCTGTGTTTGGCATAGTTCCTGTTGTTGGACGAATTTCCAGGCCGGTAAATTGTAGTTGTCCAGGATTGGTTGATGAAACTACATCTATGGTAAAAGTTGCTGTAGTTGAAGTGATGCTGGTGAAAGAAGCGTCTAATTCTGTTGATCCACCAAAAGCAGGAGATTCAGTTACTCCAATTGTTCCGCTTGTATTCCATTGATAACCTGAAGGAGCATTAAGAATAATTGTTCCACTAGATGTAAACTCACCAATAAATCCTTCCTGAATAAATGGACCAGTTAACGAAGTGTAAGTAGTATTTGCGTCATCAGCTGAGATCGATTCTCCTCCAATCGCCGGAGTAATTTTACGAATTGCCTGATCATATTTGTCTGCAAGATAATCCTCTATACTTTCCCGTTCCGTTTGGGAAATACTACGACTATAGAAAATGAATTCTGCTATTTCGCCATCCCAACTGCTATTTCCGGTATCTTTTCCTCCTTTTCCCAGCAAAGCAGTAGTTGCAGTTGTAATTGTTCCTGATGGGGGAGGGTCAGCCGCAGAACTCGGATTATTCAAAATTCCATCTACATATAGATCGTATGTTGTACCGCTTTCCCATTGCAAGCTAATTATTTGTGCTCCGGATGTTTGAATATCAGAAAAGCTTTCTAACTGGTTGTCGGCACCATTACCCAGAATTCCGGTTTTTACTACATCATTAAATGATCCACCACCATTTGCTCCTGAAGCGTCGTATCTAATAGTCAGAATCTCATCAGCTCCTGAAGGAGAATCAGCTATAAAAAGTCCTTTATCAGTATTTGTAACATCAGATTTATAAACAATAAACATACTGAACTCATTGTTTCCGTTGATGTAATTTGTTTGTCCGTCACTATCGAGAAAGTGATCTCCGTTTCCTATAAAGTTTACCGATGGCTTACTGTTTAAAGTTGCAGAACTTGCTACAAAAGTCGGAGTTGTACCTGAACCAGCTGCACCTGTATAATCATTTCCATTCCCACTTTGATCTTCCCAGGTCGTAATAGAAACTCCGTTTCCTTCAGAAATTCCGGCATCTGCTCTAAGCCAAACTTCAAGATCAGGAATGGTTTCTACCGGACTTACATCGATGGTACGTTTTAGAGTATCACTTTTGAGATCACCGTCACTAACGATAAAACTAACTACTCGTTCGGGGCCTGACGCTATGGTGGCAGTATTTATATAATCCACAGATCTTAATGCTGCTTCATAATCGCTTAATAAATTATTCCCTGTAAGTTTGAGAATTCCTGTATTTGGATTCCAGCTTCCCGTAATTCCGAAAAGGGTGGAATAAATAAGAGAATCTTCTGCAGGTTTCAGATTTTCAGAAATTATTACAAATGCGCTGTCAAGTCTGGTATCATCAGGATCAGAAGCTACAATAGTATTTGTAATCTGAACAGCAGCATCAGGATAAGGAATATTTGATGATTCAATAGAGCTAAGAACAGGCTTCGAGTTTACTGTAGCTACTGTCACATCTCTGCTTTGTGTGTTACTGTTATTATCTCCATCATTGACGACAAAAGAAATAGTTCGGTCAAGGGTCACCGGGTCTGAGCTGGTATTCTGATAAGTTACAGCTCTAAGCGCTGTTTGGTAATTCGCTTTAGTATCGCTTCCGGTTAAAGTTAATATCCCACTTCCTGAAGCAAAGCTGCCTGAAATATTTCCGGTGTCTGTAAAGTCGAGAAAATCTTCACCAATAAAGTAGTTAGCGGTAATGGAAATAGTTGCACTTTCTATGTTTGTGTCATCGACGTCAGATACTGTAATAGCAGAAGTAATTGCTACTGCACCATTACCTTCTGTATAAGCTAAATCTCCACTATCAATATTTGCAAGCACAGGTGTTGCATCAGGATTGTTGATATTTATGTTTCTGCTCACAGTGTTACTTACATCATCCCAATCATAAATTTCAAATTCAACTGTTCGAGTATTCGTTGAAGGATTAAATTGGGTATTACGATAATTGACAGATCGCAATGCAGTTTGATAATTTGTTTTTGTATCACTTCCCGAAAGTAGTAACACGCCCGTAGTTCCATTATAAGTCCTGGTAATATTTGCAGTATTAGCAAAGATGAGAGAGTCTTGACCGGTTATAAAGTTTGTAGTTATAGATACCTTTGCGCTATCCATATTGTTATGAGAATCGCTGTCTGAAACAGTAATAGTATTGGTGATTTGAGTATCCGGATCGCCTTCTGTAAAATCTAAATTTGTACCTTCAATGGAAGATAAGACAGGAGGAACGTTCCCCCATTTGTCGTTAAAATAATTATATAAACTGGCTCTTTGCCCACCGTTTAGCGATGTGTTCCAAGAAGCAAATTCTACAATTTGTCCATTAAAATTTCCGTTTTCATTCGAAAGTGTAATTGGATTTCGGGTCTGCGAGCCATCATTACCACCCAAGCCTATGCTATTGTTATTAGAATTCATATCAGCGGCATCGGAAAAAGATTCTAGTAAACCGTTGTTTAACTCAGCAGCCCAAACATTAGAATCATGATATGCTATGATTATGTAGGATTGATTTGATTGCACAGTACCAAGATTTATAACTCGATGTCTCAAGGAGTTGGATGCACCCCAATTTGCGCTGCTTCTGTTGTAAGCATGAGCGTATAAATTTCCATCAACGATACTGAAATTATAACCTAGTCCGCCACTGGATTGCTCATATATTACCTGAAATCCGTCTGTAGATGTTCCTGTACGGATTGTAATAGCAAAAGATTTTTGGCTGAAATCATCGTTGTTAATCAGCGCTTCTCCACCTTTTATTAATTCATCGTTCGTTCCATCAAAGGTAACAGCACCACGTTCACCAAAGCCTGAGGAGTCAAATAATGCTGCAGTACCTGTAGCGAAATCAAAATTGTTTGTGCTGAGATCTCCCCATAAAGTAACTGAAGAGTTATTGGTTGGAGGGGAACCTTCCGCAGAATTTGCAGTACCGTCTCCATCCAGATCTTGTGCATCAAAATGGAAAACGATATTTGAAATGTCAGTAGTTAAATCAGTTAATGTGCAGATAATATCAATATCTCTAACTGGAGTGTTGGTAGCTGAAGAGCCATTGTACCCCGTAATAGAAACCGTTCTTGTGAGCTGGCTTGGAGTCCCGACAAGGCTACTGAAAGTAACTGCTCTAAGCGCTGTTTGGTAGTTGGCTAAAGAAGTAGTTCCCGAAAGTAAAAGTTTTCCGGTTGCAGCGGTATATGTTCCGGTAATTCCCAATTGATCAGAAAAGCCAAGTTGATCATCAGGATTATCTAGATTGTTAGATATTTGAATTACGGCACTATCTAATGTTGTAACAGTGGGGTGGCTTCCAATAGTTAAATCGGATGTAATAAATATTGCTGAACCACCTGCCGTATATGTTGCAGCAGTTGATTCAATATTTTGTAAGCTGGGCAGGTCATCCAGTTCTGTTATAAAAGTTGAGGGATTTAATTGGTTAGCATATTCAGTAGCTATCCAATCTTCGCTTAATTCTATATCAGAAATTCTGACTTCATCAATAATGCCGTCAGCGGCATCACCTGATCTGGAAATTTGTAAAGCATCTCCATTTGTAGAAAAAGCAGTCGTATTGCCATCGGTGTTTATTGAAACTCCATTTTGATAAATTGACCTTCCTGAAGCTCCTTGTACATAGGTTAAATAGTACCATGTTGAGTTGCTGAGCGAAAAGGAAGCATCAGCAGTAAGATTTGATCCACCTTCTTTTTTGAACTGCATTCGGGGACCACCCCTTATTGTAGCCTCATATGAAGTGTTGGTTCCCTTTGTAACCATATCAGGTGCAGCGTTTGACTCCGGATTATACCAGAAAGAAATTGTGATTTCGTCTGTAATATCCAGACTATTATCATCTGCTACAGAGATGAAGTCTGAATCACCCCGCTCAAAATCACGACCATCACCGATTCTCCCTGAAGTGGTTGGAATTCCACCCGTTCCGTTTTCTGTGCCATCATTGGCATTAGAAGTTGCATCATCTTCGGTAGCGCCACCGTCCATATGCATTACCAGTTGATAATCCGAGTTCCAAGTATCAGTTGTGCTTTGATCGGTGGTAATCCCTGAGTCACCGTAATAGATAAAAAATTGGGTATCAGTTGTAGCACTTAAAGAAGGGAACCTGACCCATGCTACAAGCTCACCCGTACCGGAATCATAAGATTCGAGGTCATGGTCCAGTTGTGTAGTACCGTCACCAGCTGTAAAAGCAATATCAAATCCGTTTGCATTTTCCCCATCTCCCGATGGCAAAGTTACGTTTACCAGAACCGGAAAATTTATTAGATCAGAAGCGCCACTGATACTATCACTTTCTATATTAAACTTCTTTCTTTCAGCAAATGACCCAAGTTGAGCATTTGCTATCTCACTAAACCCGAAAAAAAGTGCTACAGATATGAAGAGGTATTTGGTAAAAAAATTTGTCATATCTACTTATAAAGCCAGATTAACTGCTTGTCACAGATAGACTAATATACTACTAAACGATAATGAGTAAACCAGGATTAGGTAATTCTAACTCGTTTTAAATGGGACAAAAATACTACTTAATCAAAGTAAATTTTTCCACAAGTACTTTTGAATCAGTAATCAAACGATAAAAGTATACCCCGCTGGCAAGGTGATTGGCATGGAAAGTTACATCGTAGGTGCCTGCCGTAAGCCTTCTGTTAACCAAAGTATGCACTTTTCTTCCAAGTATATCATATATAATAATACTTACATCAGCATCTTTGTCAATGCCAAATGGGATAGTAGTTCTGGGATTAAATGGGTTTGGATAGTTTTGAGCCAAAAACACCTCTTCAGGAACTTCGAGCTCAATTTGTTCTGTACTTATTTTTAAAGTGAAACGGGCACTCTCAGAAGTACTTCTGCCTTTTGATTTCAACTTAAAACTTGGAGAAAATGGATCTGTTTTAGAGATTTTGGCTTTTGTTGAATGATTAAAAGTATAGGAATCTTGTTCCTTTATGTTGATTTCTTCCTGAGTGTCATTATCTATTATGGTAATTATCCAATCATCCGGTATATTTCTAAGCCCACTCCAAACCAGCTCCATTTCGCCTGAAACAGGAACTCCGTCTCTATAAGCCGCTACATGTAACGGAATCTTATATCTGGAATTGAAGTCAAGCGGTAAGTTATTAATGGCTAGTTCTGTACCATCTTCCAGAAAAGTATGAAGCTCCAGATGTGTTAATGAAAATGGAAGAAGACGATAACCATCGCTGTTGTCTTTTGACTTTCTGGCGCTATTAGAAAACATAATATTTGTTTTCTTGTTCAGTCCGTCTGCTTTTAAAGAAAGCTCTAATTGAGGATCGTTTTGTCCTTCTGTATTCTCTTTCCGGAGAAAACTACCACCTGTTGTTTTAACTTCTTTATTTACCTTAAGAACAGGAGCTGCAGCGTTGGCTTTTACCCAAAATCCCTGAAAAGGGGAGATCAGGCCTCCGCCAAGAGTTCCGGTTGTGCCATTCCATGTCAAGTATTCACCATTGCCACCGTTTGCCGAAGGATCCCAAACATAGATAGTATTTTCAACATTAGTTTTTGTCCAATTGGTATTGTCATCCCAATCGATAGTGGCAGCAAATGGGTTTCCGATCAGGTTCCAACCTGTATCAGCAGCAGCTGTATAAGTGATCCCAAAATCGACTTCTGTACCGTCGCCTTCCCATTCCTGACCTTCAACATCAAGTGTATCAGGAAGCGGATCATTGTAACGGGAATCTGCAGCAATGTTACCAAAGACGAACACAAAAACTCCTTGCCCTTGAGACACAGATTGTGTGGCATTAGAAGGAGCACGATATCTTTGATTATCAGTACCAACAACAGTTTCCAGATATGTTAATACATTGGGTTGCAGACTATCCAGAGCTGTATTTCCTAATGTCGAACCGGTATAACCCTGAGTTAAAGTTCCATCCAGGAAATCGCCATAAGTTGTATTAACAGGAGATGAAACCATTCTCCAACCTTTTACTCCTGAAATTCTTCTTTGAAACCTTAGTGAACCACCGGGGCCATAGGTTTTGGAATTTGCAATCAGGTTTTTTCCGGTTGGTATAAACAAAGTACCATCTGTAAGGTTTAGATCTCCGGTAACGGTAAGATCAGAGGAAAAATCAGTGCCAGCGGAGTTGTCTAGTTCAAGATCCACGAAATCATTGGGGCTGGTTACGATCTGTTTAGAGGAACCGTTCAGAATTACATTTCCCAGAGTAATATCAAGCAAATCCAGATTTCCACCCACAGTCAAAGAATCGGCATTACTCCCAAGTATTTTACCACCTCCGGATGCTTCACCGGTTACGACAAAGTTGACTCCTCCGGAAACGGTAACTGTAGCGCTGCTTTCAATCGATATTTGGGCAACAGTAGTATTGGTAACATCCACAACAGGCTGTTGGTTACCTACAGATGGGTTTGCAGGTATAAGAACTTTATCAGTTGAAAGTGGCACACTTCCGGAAGACCAGTTTACGGGATCGTCCCAATTTCGTGCATCTGGAACTGAACCCACCTGAGATCTCCATATTTTATTAAAAGCTGCAAATTCAACCTGAGCATTATCAGAAATGGAATTACCGTTTAAAGTTCCTGTAATGGTTGCAGTTCCTTCTATAATAGAAGAAGTAAGCGTTGCTGTGTATGTACCGTCAGAGTTATCTGTTACACTTCCCAGAGAACCATCAGTTGCTGAAAGAGCAATAGTTGCACCTCCAACAGTTACGTTATTTCCGGATGCATCCCGTGCTTGTACTGTTATAGTAGAGGTAGAAAATCCATCATTAAAGATCACAGTTGGGCTTGCAGTAATTTGAGTAGTGGTTGCGGATGCTGCACCGGGTGTAACATTAAAACTATTACTTTCACCGGTCTCGGAGCCTGCAGAATTAGTGGCTATGATGGAACAGGATCCAACACTGCTAATACTAACAGTAAGTGAGGATAACACTCCGGATGTGAATGCAGGGGAGGTACCTTGTCCGGCATCTAATGTACAGGAAGAAGAAATATCAACTGTTCCTGAAAAGTCTGTAACTACTGCATCAGTTCCGTCAACAGCTGAAATTTTTATGTTGAAACTTTGTCCTGCCAGTTTATTGGAAATATTTCCGGAAGGAACTCTTTCTATTTTAAACTCTGTAAGTTGTCCTAGCACTACTACATCAAATTCGTTGCTAAGTTCTGAAGCTAACCCTGAAGAGGTAGCGGTAAGAGTGTATGAACCTGTATCGTCAATAAGAAGATTTGTGAAGTCAGCAATTCCAAGTGAATTTGTCCTGATAGTAGTAGTTGAGCCCCCGGTAAAAACTCCTGAACCACTAACTACATTCAAAGCTACATCAATATCTACGCCACCTTCTTCCACAGAATTACCAAATTGATCAACAAGCTGTATCCTTACTGATGGAGAAATAGGTGAATTTACAGTTGATGTTCCCGGTTGTTGTGAGTAAGCCATTGCGATTTGAGTTCCGGCAACCATTGTCAATGTACCATAATTGGTTGTACCTCCGGAGCCTGTAGTTCCAATGTTCCTGATATTTCCATCATTTGGGAGAGTTCCAGTTGTTGGCCTTACTCTGAATCCATTGAAAGTGATTTCAGCAGGATTAGTAGAGGAAGCGGTAGTGACAGTAAATGCTATCTCAGTTGAAGACCTGCTTGTAAAGGAAATCGCCAGATTTGTACTTCCCCCGAAAGCAGGAGCTACTGAAGCAGAGGGATTAGCACCGCCGGTATCCCATTCAAAACCTGCTGGAGCTTTAAATACAAAAGTGCCGCTCGAAGTGTATTCACCTATAAAACTTTCCTGAACTCTTGGCCCTGATAAAGTAGTGTAGGTTGTTGAAGCATCGTCTGCAGATATTGCTTCTCCACCGGTAGCAGCAGTAAGATTTCTTATAGGAATACTATATTTTAAGGAGAGGTAATCTTCTATATTTTGCTGTTCGGAAATAGAAAGTTCTCGAGAATAGAACAGCATTTCAGCGATCAAGCCATCCCAGCTGTTGTTTTGATCTTTACTGCTTTGCCCAAGTATTGCAGTAGTTAAGTTGGTAAGTAAACCTGTAGGGATATTACCTGATGCGGAAGGGTTGTTCAGAACACCATCCACATACATATCGAATGATTCTTCAGATTGCCACTTTAAAGCAATTATTTGACCAGATGTAGTTTGCGCATCAGAGAAACTTTGTAGTAAAAAATCAGAAGATTCCCCTTCCCTTAATCCAGCCGTAATAATGTTTGTACCACTTGTTCCTGTTGCATCATATCTGATATTGAAGAATTTATCGTCTCCGGTTCCATCCGGTTGGTATGTTGTCCAAAAACCTCTATCAGTGTTTGTAATATCAGATTCAATTACAAAAAATATGGTAAACTCATCCAGACCATTCAAATACTGAGTTTCTGCGTCAGCATCTTCTAAACGAACAACAGTTCCGCCGCCAGGAAATTCAATGGCGTTTTGTGAATTTATACTTCCTACACCAGTTCGAAAGGTTGGTGCAGTTCCCGATGTTATGAAATGATGATTATTCCCGCTTTGGTCTTCCCATCGTCTTACATTTCCACCGTTAGTGCTTGCACTTCCACCTGATGTGGCATTGAATGTTCCATCATCGCCTTTTAACCAAACCGTAAGGTCATTGATGGTTGCAGGAACGCTCACGGTCACATTTCGAGTAACAATATTACTGTTATCATCACCATCATTTGCTGTAACCGAAATAGTTCTCTGCTGATCGGATGGGTTGGAAGAAGTATTGGCATATCGTACCGTTCTGAGAGCACTTTGAAAGTCGTTTTTTGTTGCAGGACCAGTTAATGTCAGTGTTCCTGTTCCATCTATCCAGGAATCTGTAACTCCGAAGATATCAGCGAAAACAAGAGTATCTTCAGAGCTGTCATAGTTTCCGGTTATTTGAAAAGTAACGGTCTCTATATTTGTATCATCAGAATCAGAAACAGTAATATCATCTGAAACTTCTAGAGAGTCTCCAGTTGTGTACAGAATCGCATCCTGCTCAATATCATCAAGAACAGGAGGAGTGTTTACACTTGAAACTGAAATGTCTCTGGTTTGAGTATTACTGTCATCTAAGCCGTCATTCACAGAAATGGTTACAGTGCGGTCTAAACCGGTGACAGGGTCTGTACTGATATTCTCAAAAGTAACTGATCTGAGGGCTGCCTGATAATTTGCAACTGTTGCTGTTCCTGAAAGAGTTAATGTGCCGGTACCCGAATTAAAATTGGATGTTATTCCATTTGCATTAACAAAATCAAGTACATCCTCTCCTAAAAAGTAATTGTTTGTGATCTGAATGGTTGCTTCTTCCAGATTTGTATCGTCGGAATCGGAAATTGTAATAGTTGAAGTTAAAGAAGTAGGACCGTCACCTTCAGTAAACGAAATAGTAGCACCTTCAATGGCTGCTAAAACAGGAGTGGCGTTGGAGGGTACTATATCAATCTCTCTGGATATTAACCCGCTTGCATCTTCAAAATCAGAAACCTGAAAAGAAATTTCTCTCGTCACGGTTGACGGATTTAATCCATTCGTGTTTTCATAAGTTACAGAACGAAGTGCGGTTTGATAATTTGCAACAGATGAAGAACCTGATAGAGTTAGAATCCCTGTGGTTGAATTCCAGTTTCCTGTAATTCCTAACTGATTAGTGAAGGCAAGAACATCTTCAGAATTATTAAAGCCTTCTGATATACTTACTTCCGCGCTTTCCAAAACAGAGTTATCTGAATCTGAAACTACTAAAGAGGAAGATATTGTTGTTGCAGGATCGCCTTCGGAATAAGAAAGTGCTGAACCTTCTATTGAGGATAATAATGGAGCTTTATTGAACCACTTATCACTTAAATAGGCATATAAGTTTGTGAAATCACCAGCTGATAAAGCGTCATTCAAGGAAATAAATTCACCAATGATACCATTGAAATTATTAGTTCCTGCCGGATTATTTCCTGTTGTGGCAGGGTCTCTTGTCCCGTCTTCTTCACCAATAACGGCATCACCACTGTGAGCTCTTTGAAAATCGACATTAGCTTGTGTAATAATGCTACCTCCGTTTATGTTTGCAGACCAGGTTTTTGCAGCTAGAGTTCCAGATGTTGCATCATGGCTTGCAATCAGAATGTAGTTGGTATTAGTTGAAACAGCACCAAGATTAATTGATTTATATTGATTGCCTGATCCCCACTCACTATTGTTCCAAACAAAGGCATAAGCAGTACCATCTTTAATGCTTATTTGATAACCTCTGGTTCCACCACCTTGTTCATAAATTATCTGCAATCCTGCGGTGCTTGATCCTGTCCTAAAAACTACTGCGTAAGATTTTTCAGTATATGTCCCTGTATTATTTATAGCGTTATCCGGAACATCAAACTTGTCATCTGTACCATCGAAAAGTAATCCACCTCTTTCTCCGAAATAATCAGAATCAAAGATAGGCTCATCACTGGCGGGACTTGTTGTACCTGAAAGATCTACTGAGCTTCCTCCCGTGTTATCGGATCTGTCACCCCAGGTAGAAACACCGGTGCCATCCCCGGGTTGGTCATTGGTTAGTAAGTCTCCGTCCACATCAAAAGCATCAAAATGAAAAACCGTATTCGAAAGGTCAGTAGAGGGGTCAGATATTGAATCCGGTATTTCAATATCCCGGGTAAGGGTAGAACTGTTATCGCTTCCATCGCTGACTGTGAAGCTGAGTGTCCTTACGGACATATCAGGAGTCGGATTAGAATTCAAATAGCTGACACTTCGGATAGCATTTTCATAATTTGTTTTAGTAGCAGAACCCGTCAGGGTCAACGTACCAGAAATATCATTCCATGAAGATGTAATTCCATTTTGAGATACAAATTCCAGAGTGTCCTCAGAGCTAAGATAATTTCCTGTTATCTGAAGACTGGCACTTTCCATATTTGTATCATCAATATCAGAAATTTCGATGGTATTACTAACTTGTTTTGCTGAGCTGCCTGAGAAAAAGAATAATGAAGAAGATTCAATATTTGAGAGAACAGGATCGTTGTTAACTTTTACAACATTGATATTTCTCGTTAGCGTATTACTATCGTCCGTTCCATCACTTACGGTGATGCTTATAGTTCTGGTATTTTCTGTAGGAGAAGTATCAGCATTTCTGTAAGTGATGCTCCGAATCGCTGTTTCATAATTAGCGCTTGTAGTTGTGCCGGTAAGGGTCAGAACTCCTGTACCCGAAGCATAACTGCCCGTAATGCCCAGTTGATCTGTGAAAAGCAGTTCGTCTTCAGTTAGCGCAAAATTGTTAGAAATAGATATTTCAGCACTTTCAAGGTTAACATCATCACCATCGGAGACATCAATTGTAGATGTAATATTTTTGGGCGAGTCACCTGAATTAAAAGTAATGGTTGAACCTTCAATGGTTTGCAGAACAGGTTCCGCATTCAATTGAGAAACAAAAAACAGTGGTGAATTTTGGTTGTTGTATTCTGTGGCAATCCAATCAGCACTTCGGGTTGTATTGGAAATTCGAACTTCATCCATACTACCTTCAAAATCGAAAGCAGTAGTAGAGATATAAAGTGGGTCGTTGTTAGTATTGAAAGATACACCAGAACCATCGGAGGCATCTAATGACCCATTAACGTATATATTCCTTCCGGATGCAGATCTTGTAAAAGTCAGAAAGCTCCAGGTTCCGTTGCTGATTTGATTATTGGATGACCCGTTTAAAGCATTATTGTTAATCTGGAATCTTAAATTTCCATTGTTGGTAATCCAGATTGAATAACCGTCGGTATAAGTTCCTTTTGTAATAAGGTCGGGCCCATCATTGAGATTTGAAATATTTATCCAGAATGAGATTGTAATATTTCCTGTAATATCCAAAGGAGAAGAACCGGGATCCGGAACCTGAATTAAATCTCCTTGATTAGTTCCATAATTACGAGCTCTTCCGATTTGACCTGCTGCATCTGAAGTTCCTGAATCTGTAGCATCTGTACCTTCACCTGCTGCGTCATCAGTATCACCATTCATGTGAAGAACCATTTTGTAGTTCGAATCCCAAACATTTGGAGAGGAGGGATCTGTTGATATCCCCGATTTTCCATAATACATATAGAACTCAGTATCGGAAGTTGCTGAAAGTGTGGGAAACCGAACCCAAATGTCTATTTGACCGGTTGTAGGGTCATATGTCTCAATCTGATGGGAGAGAATGGAAGTACCATTGGCTGAAGTAAAAAGTATATCATACCCATTTATATTTTGTACTTGCCCGCCATTTCCAGTAGATCTTAAAGCATCAAGAGGAAAACTCATTAAAACAGGGAAATTACTTAAATCCGAAGACCCACTTACCTGAGAACTATTTATTTGACCTTTTAATCGGTTTGTGTAACCGGTTATTTGAGATAAAGCGATTTCTGAGGAAATCACAATCAGTGCTAATGCTGATAAGACTCGAAGTATGTTTCTCTTGTGTGAATTCAAAAAAGCTCTTTTTGCAGATGAAGTTGATTAAATATACCAATTATTGTTACTTAATTGGTTTCATTAAACAATTCTAACTACTGAATTTAAAGAGGGTAAATTACTTGAGTAAAGTCATTCTTTTAATCTGTATCCCCTGAGAAATTACCAAACGGTATAAATAAACTCCGCTTGATTGTCTGCTTGCATCCCACTCATAAATGTGTTGACCGGCCGGTAATTCTTCAGATGCTAAGGTGGTAATTTTTCTGCCTAGAATATCGAATACTTCGAGCACGGCATTACTTTGTACCGGAAGTGTGAACTTGATTTTGGTAGAGGGATTAAACGGATTTGGATAATTTTGACTGAGTATAAATTCATCGGGTAGATCATTAGCATCAGAACCCGGATCAATTCTTAAATAGAATCTGTTTTTTGAAGAAGCTTTAACAGTAATTTTAGGTTTACTTCCTAAAACATTGTTTGGAGCTTCTTTTCTGTGCTCTCCTGTATGGTTGAATAAATAAGTACGTTCAGTAAGTATATTTATCTCTGTATTTGATTTAGTATCTACAAGATAAATTGACCAACCAACCGGTATATTTTTAAAGTTTTTGAATACAAAATGAAGAGGTTTATCAGCTGAATATCCTTTTTCATAGGCATTTATCGACAATGGGATTTCAATTGGAATACCAAAATCTCTGGGAAGGTTATTAATAGAAAACCGGTTTTTATTCTCTGAAACCGAAGCTAAATCCAAGTAGGAAGAAATTCCGGGTGGGGGGACTAACCGGTAGGCATCTTTGGAATCTTTGTTAAGTTTTGCTGACTTTGAAAACATAAAGTGAGTGGAGATTCTGTTTACATCGTCAGAAAGTTCTATAGAGAATTTTGGTTCCGGGTTGTTGTTCTCCGAAACTATTTTACCTACAAAATTACCATTAGTAGTTTTTGCGTCTTCGTCAACAATTAATACAGGACTTGTATCATTAGCTTTGACCCAAAATCCCTGAAAAGGAGAAATCAATCCGTTCCCTAAATCTCCGGTTGTCCCATTCCAGGTTTTATATTGGCTGGAGGTGTAATCCCATATATAAATGGTGTTGTCAATATTTGTTTTCGTCCAGTTTCCTGAATCATCCCAGTCAATAGTGGCTGTGTAAGGGTTTCCAACAAGATTCCAGCCGGAATCGGCAGCAATGGTATATGTAACATCGAAATCTACTGCACCTGAAGGTTCCTGACCCTCAACGGTAAGATCTGCAGGAAGAGGGTTATTATAACGGGAGTCGGCTGCAATATTTCCAAATATATAAGTATATAAACCAAGACCTTCCTGAATAGAAGCAGATGCATTTGAAGGAGCTCTCCATCTTTGATTGTCGGTTCCGGGATAAGATTCAACATAATAAAGTACGTTAGGCTGAAGACTGTCAACAGGTGCATTTCCTAAAGAAGATCCTGCATATCCTTGTGTAGTTATAGCATCAAATAAATCACCATAATCTGAAGAAAGTGGGGAGGAGAGCAATCTCCAACCATTTGAACCGGAAATAGTTTGCTTCATCCTAAGTTTACCTGAGCCGATAGATTTAGTATTGGCAATTAAATTATTTCCGGATTCAATAATCAGAACACCGGATGTCAAACTTAGCGTCCCATTTACTTCAACATTATTATCGAGAGTTACACCCGAAGAATTATTGATGGTAAGATTATTTACAGATGAAGGAAGACCTGTACCTGCTACCTGGGCAGTAGATCCATTATATGTATAAGATCCTGAAGTTGAAAAAGAACGGGTATTGGTTCGAATACTCCCGGTAGAACCTGATGAAGCAATTCCGGCCGGGGAGCCAATTTGAAGTGTTCCTGAAGTGACCTGAAAAATTCCGGATCCGGATATAGATTTTGATCCGGTGGTTAAAATCCCTCCGTTTCCAACTCTTAAAGTAGAACTAATATTCACCTGAACAGAAGTTTGATTCACTATAGAAGTTGGGCTTGCAATAGTAACCACATCTCCATCACCAACAATTATAGTAGCGTTGTTAGTATTTCCGGGATTCGAGCTTGCAGCAGAACCTCCATGCCCGGTAGTTGACCAGGTACTGTTGGTAGACCAGTTTCCTGACTGACGACTGTAATAAACCAAACTCTCTTTTTTAAAACGCTTCTTATGATTAGATGATATACTCCCGTTGTCAGTACTTTCAAGGTTATTCATAGTAACTTCATATTCTATATTTTCAATAATAGTTGAAATTGTTAAAGTTACTTGCTTGCTATTTCCCGTGGTATTTAGTTCAGCGTTACTGATAGACACAGAAGCAGAATTACTTACCCTTCGAATACTGTAATTCCCAATAGTTTCAGCTTGCGCTTCTTTCATCGCTTTATTGAAAATAATAACTACGGTGGTGAGATTAGGTGAAACAGCTGATACAGCAAAAGGGTTTGGGCTGGCAATAGCGTCTTCGTCACCTTCTATATCCCCCTGAACATCTATTTGATCGTTTTCGTCAACATCAATATTTCCGCCACTTTCTACTACTAAATCGTTTTCAACTGTAATCGTATTACCACCTCCATCAGTATTAACTACTGATCCTGAATCTACTTTTACATTGTAGAAGGTAATGTCACTATCTAGTTTTACTTCTTGATCTCCATCTCCACTGAAAGTCACTGTACTCGAATCGGCATTAAAAGTACTTCCATTTTTAAATTCTAAATCACCCTCAAAAGTAACATTTGCAGAACCTGCATCAACAGTACCTCCGTTAGAAAATTTTGCATCTCCACCTATATTCAAATTCCCAGAATTCAGATCAAAAGTTCCGCCACTTTTCAGTTCTGCTTTACCTGTTATGTTTAGTGTGCCTGAATCTATACTTAGGTTACCATCGTTTTTAAATTCAGTATCACCTGTTACAGTTACAGTAGCATTTTGAATGTTTACGTTACCATCGCTTTTAGAGTCTAAATTTCCATTTATGGTTACATCGCCGGATCCAAAATTAACCGTTCCATTGTTTTCAACAATTGTATTTTTATTTAAAACAATAGAACCTGAATCAAGATTTAACACTCCGCCACTATTTACCTTCATATCACCATCAAATGTGATGTCGGCATCATCTCCATTAAAAACCCCGTTTATTTCTGTATTTCCATCTATTAAAACGGTACCACTTTCAGCGTTAAAGGTGCCTCCGTTCGGAATATCAAGTTTTCCAAACACAGTAAAATCTCCATTTCCAAGATTAACTGAACCAATAATTTCAACATCAATATCTTCTGAAGCTGTACCTGCTGTAAAACTACCATTAGTAATATTTATTTCCGGAGTACCATTCATGGTGAGTTCATTCTTCCCACCTGAACTTGCATTCATTAACAAATGACCGTTTATGATATTTAATTTGCCGCTTCCAAAAATATCGAGATCATCTGTAATTGTTAGAGTAGCATTATTACGAATTTTAAGCTGATCGCCGGGATTAGAATAGTACTGATTGATGATAACTGACTTTACCGTAACATTAGATGTGATTACGGGTCTCGGAGTTATATTATTTCGTAAAGCAACTGTTTGATTAGAAGACGGAATTCCAGAGGGATTCCAGTTACCTGCCACATGCCATGAAGAATCAACTGCTCCAGTCCATACCTTGTCCTGAGCTTTACTCTGTTCAACAGAGATAAAAGCAAAAACGACTAAAAGCAAATATGTAACTTTAGCTTTCATGCATTAGTAAATATACTGAAAGAACTATCCATTAAATACACTAAACGGCTATATGAGAATTATTTAATTAAATTTGATAAGGATTAACCAACTCTAATATTAAATTATAATTAAGTTTAGAAAGAGAAGTTTTAGCCAAATTTCAATTCTATTTGTACCTTTAGCTACAAGTAAAATTATTGACATCAGATCCACATTATGAAAGGCATTATTTTGGCAGGTGGTACGGGATCCAGACTCTATCCTTTAACCAAAGTTACGAATAAACATTTACTCCCGGTTGGTGAAAAACCAATGATTTATCACCCCATTGAAAAATTGATCGAAGTAGGAATACAAGAGATCTTGATAGTTACCGGAACAGACCATATGGGTGATGTGGTAAACTTACTAGGGTCAGGAAAAGATTTTAATTGCAGATTTACCTACAAAGTTCAGGATGAAGCGGGTGGAATCGCTCAGGCTTTGGGACTTGCAGAAAATTTTGCCGGTAATGATCCCGTTGTTGTTATTTTAGGAGATAATATATTCGAACACTCTCTTGATAAAGCTGTCAAAAACTATGATGGTTCAGGTGCTCAAATTCTTATTCAGGAAGTAGAAGACCCTGAGCGCTATGGTGTGGCAGAATTGGATGGAGATAATGTAATTTCGATAGATGAAAAGCCGCAAGAACCAAAATCTAATTTTGCAGTAACAGGCATTTACTTTTATGACAATAATGTATTTGAATGTATTAAAACGCTCAAACCATCGGGTCGGGGAGAATTAGAAATTACAGACGTAAATAATTTTTATATAAAACAGGGACAAATGAAAAGTTCGGTACTGGAAGGTTGGTGGACTGATGCCGGAACTCCTGATTCTTATAAACATGCAAATAAACTGGTGCAGGGTTAATTTATGAAGCTTTTGATCACCGGAGCCGGAGGTCAGCTTGGAAGGGAATGGGTTGATTTCTGCAAAGATCATGGTGTCAGTTACAATAGCTTTTCATCAACTGAATTGGATATTACCGACGATGATAAAGTTGATAAAATAATAGCTGATGAAGCTCCGGATGTATTGATAAACTGCGCGGCTTATACAAAAGTAGATGACGCTGAAGAAAACAAACAGACTGCGCTAAAGATCAATGCGGAATCCGTAAAAGAGTTGGCGGATGTTTGTAAAAGACATAATGTTAAACTGGTTCATTATTCTACGGATTATGTATTTTCAGGATCAATATCAGACAAAGAAAATAATCCCGAAGGATATAAAGAAGAAGACTCTACAGATCCGGTAAATGCTTATGGATATTCTAAATTGAAAGGAGAAGAAGCGATCAAGAACTCCGGGTGCGAATTTCTGATACTGCGAGTTTCATGGTTATGCGGGCAGTACGGACACAATTTTATTAAAACGATGCTGAAACTCGGGTCAGAAAGAGATGAATTGAATGTAGTAAACGATCAGTTTGGTAGTCCGACTTTTGCGGATCAGGTTGTGGAACAAACCTTTGAATTACTTCAACAAAACAAAACCGGGTTATATCATTTAAGCTCTGAGGGAATTACAACCTGGCATCATTTTTCCAAGGAGATTTTCAAACAGAAGGGAATAAATGTAAACGTAAATCCGGTAAGTTCGGCTGAGTTCCCAACTAAAGCTAAAAGACCATTTTTTTCCAAGTTAAGTACTCAAAAAATTAGTAATGTTGACGGCGTCCCGATCCTGGATTGGAAAGCAGGTTTACAAAGATTGTTAAAACAGTTATAAGAATGAAAATTTCAGAAAGCAGAATAAAAGGAGTGTTCGTTTTTGAACCCAATGTTTTTGAAGATGAAAGAGGATACTTTTTTGAATCATTCAGAAAATCTCATTTAGAAGAAATAGGATTTGATTTAGAATTTGTACAGGATAACGTATCGAAATCTTATGAAGGAACGATCAGAGGTTTGCATTATCAAATTACAAGTCCACAAGACAAACTCATTAGTTGTTTAAAAGGAGAAGTGCTGGATGTGGCTGTAGATGTAAGAAAGGACTCTCCCACCTTTGGAAACTATGTTGCATACAAGTTATCAGAGAAGAATCACCGGTCTTTATTGGTCCCTAAAGGATTTGCTCATGGTTTTTCAGTATTAAGTGAAGAGGCGATTATTTCATATAAATGTTCAGATTATTATAACAAAGAGGGAGAGAGAGGAATACGTTGGGACGACCCGTTGATAAGAATCAATTGGGATGTCAGTAAACCAATTCTTTCCGAAAAAGACAGAAAACTCCCACTATTTTCATCACTTAAAGAAGAGGATACATTTTGAAGAAGATCATTGTTACCGGAGGTGCCGGTTTTATTGGTTCAAATTTGATACTGAAATTATTCAAGGATAATCCTGACTGGACTATCATGAATATTGATAAGCTGACCTATGCATCAGATACTTCTTATTTAAAACCATTAAAGGACTCGGAAAGATACTATTTTAAAAAGATCGACTTGGTCAATCGTGAAGAAGTGCAAGATATAGTAAAGAATTTCAAGCCCGACGGGGTTTTCCATTTGGCAGCCGAATCCCATGTAGATAATTCCATTTCGGGACCAGAACCATTTATTCTTTCGAATGTTGTTGGAACGTTTAATATTCTGGAAGAGTGTCGTCAACTATGGCAAGATAATGAAGAAAGCTGGAAAAATAATCGCTTTGTGCATGTTTCCACGGATGAAGTTTATGGCGAACTTGAAGACGATGGATTTTTTACCGAACAAACCCCATATGCTCCAAATTCTCCATATAGCGCTTCCAAAGCCAGTAGTGATATGATCGTAAGAGCATATTTTCATACTTACGGAATGAATGTGGTTACAACCAATTGTTCTAACAACTACGGACCACATCAGCATGATGAAAAGTTGATTCCTACTGTAATCCGAAACGCGATCAATCACAATCCGATACCGGTGTATGGCAAAGGTGAAAATGTTCGTGATTGGTTGAATGTGATCGACCACTGTTCGGCGCTGGAAACAGCTTTCTTGAAAGGAACAGCCGGAGAAGTATACAACATCGGAGGAAACAACGAATGGAAGAATATTGAACTGGTTCACAAGCTTTGTGATTTACTGAATGAGGAAGTAGGAAATGGGCCTGACGGTGATTATAAAAACCTCATCAGTTTCGTAACTGATCGACTTGGGCATGATTTCCGATATGCAATTGATGCATCAAAGATTAAGAACGAATTGGGCTGGGAGCCGTCCACTGATTTTGATGGAATGCTGAGAGACACAGTTTTGTGGTATGTAAAGAAATACAATGCATCAATTAAGAATTAAGAATGATCAATTTTTAATTCTTAATTGAATAATTCTTAATTGGAGCGAATGAAATGAGCGACAGAAATTATTGGTTAATGAAATCTGAACCTGATGCCTATAGCATAGATGACCTGGAACGAGATCAGGTTGAGCCTTGGGACGGAATAAGAAACTATGCTGCCCGAAACTACATGCGGGATGAAATGAAGGTAGGGGACAAAGTATTGTTTTATCATTCCCAAATTTCTCCACCTGAAATTGTAGGAACGATGGAAGTAGCCAGCGAACCATATCCTGATCCGACCCAATTCGATCCTGATTCAAAATATTTTGATGCGAAAAGCAGTGAAGAAGACCCAACATGGATATTAGTGGATGTGAAGTTTGTCCAAAAATTCGATAAACCTGTGGACAGGGAAGCTATGAAAAAAGAATCGGCTCTAGATGATATGGAACTGTTCAGGCTTTCCCGATTATCCATTACTCCGGTTAGAGAAGCTGAATGGAATAAAATTATGGAAATGGCAGAGGGATAATGCTGTTAGTTTAAGACTGGCTTTTCAGTGCCACTTATAGTTAGTCTTTTCCAGAGGATCAATTGATTTAAATTCATCAAAATCTTTTTGATTATTATTGATCCACCAATCATAATAAGCACTCGCAGCAACATTATGAGAAAGGCTATCAGATACTAAAGTGAATTTTTCAGAATCTCTAAGTTCCAAAACCGGGTTCTGAGAAGGAAATCTCTTATTCATTTGCTGGCTTGTTGCTGAAGCTACCCGGATCGATTCAATTGTCCATAAAATATACATCCCTAATTTAGACTCCGGATCATAAAAAGAGGATGACGGATTGTATGGGAAGTTTGTTATTATTTGATCTTCATTTCGGTATTGAAGCAATTCAGAAATGTCTTCAAAATCAAAATCAGGAAGATCCAAATATTCGTATTGATTGGACTTTAGTAACTCAACATAAGTTTCGACATCCAGAACAAATACCTCATCACTAGCTTGTTTATCACAGCTTTTTAGAGTTAGTAATAAAACTAATAAGAAAAAGTATTTTAATACTTTCATTACAAGAGTTTTAGATATTTAATTATACTCTGAGATATAAAATATCAAATTGAATTCAATACTGGAAGAGCGTGTTACATTCTTCTTAATTTATTGCGAGATTAGAAACCTACTGTTTCCAAAAAGCAGGAGAAAAGATGATAAGAACGGTAAAGATCTCCAGACGGCCGATCATCATCAGCATGATCATTACCCATTTTCCGAGATAAGGCATTTTGGCAAAACTGTCGGTGGGACCGAATTCTCCCCAACCGGGACCAATGTTACCAAGTGCGGCTATACTTGCTCCGGCTGAAGACATGATATCATATCCGAATAGTGAAATTACAAACGCCCCCAATCCGAATATGAACATATACAGGATGAAAAAACTCAGTACTGTACGTTGAATATTTTGATTGATGGCCTGATCTCCGATCCTTACCGGAAGTATGGCTTTAGGGTGAATGATCTGCTTAATTTCACGACCTGTATTTCGGATCAGGATCATCCAGCGGATCATTTTAATTCCACCGCCTGTAGAACCCGCACTTCCGCCTGTAAAGAAAAAGAGAAGAAGGAGAAAGGCTCCGAAAGAGTACCATAATTCGTAATCATCGGTTCCAAATCCTGTAGTTGTAATAATAGCTACTGCCTGAAAAGCTCCTGAGCGAATTGCTTCCAGAATAGTATATCCATCAAAAAACCAAAGAGAGAAAGATATCCCGAGGATTCCTATCATGGTAATGAGGGTATAGAATCTGGTTTCCCGATTCGCAAAAAATGGCTGGAATTCACCACGCAGTAAACGAAAGTGCATAGCGAAGTTAATTCCTGCCAAAAACATAAATATGGTGATAATGGTATCTATATAAGCTGAATCGAATGCAGCAATACTTGTGTTTTTAGTAGAGAAACCTCCTGTTGCAAGAGTTGCAAAAGCGTGATTAATGGCTTCAAACCAATCCATGGAAGGATGGAGCCACAGAAGTAAAAACTCAGCTCCGGTAAAAGCAACATATACCACCCATAGCAATTTTGCTGTTTCCTGAACTCTTGGCGTTAATTTATCAGCAGTTGGCCCCGGTGATTCTGCCTGAAAAAGCTGCATACCACCAATTCCCAGAAGTGGGAGAATTGCCAAAGAAAGCACAATGATTCCCATTCCTCCCAACCAATGAGCAAGCGATCGCCAGAATAAGAAACTTTTGGGTAGATCTTCGATAGCAGGATTTACAATTCCGGTACTGGTTGTTCCGCCCAAAATGGTAGAACCCGTAGTTGATAAACCGCTCATGGTTTCAAAAACGGCATCGGTGTAATTAGGTAGAATTCCAGAAATAGTGAAGGGTAATGCGCCTACCAAAGAAAGCGCGAGCCAGGTTAAACTTACTACCAAAAAACCTTCACGTATCCTGAGTTCTTCTTTAGGTTTAAAGAAAAACCAAAGCAATCCACCTAACCCAAATGCAATTCCTGCAGACACCACAAAAGTATACCAGGTATCTTGTCCGTAGATCAGATCAATTCCGGCGGGTAACAGAAGTGCGAACCCCATAAAAAAGATGAACGCACCCAGAATTCCCAATACAACCAGAAAATCAATGGTAGGGCGGTTAAAAGCGCTTATTACACTTTTACTATTAGGCATTACTGAAAAGCTTGGTTACTTTATCTATAGCTTCAGGCAAACAGAACACCATCACCCGGTCTCCGGCCTGAATTACCGTTTTACCGGTTGCAATTTCAACCGATCCGTCACAAAGAACTCCACCAACTATACAACCATCCGGGAGTTTGATCTTTTGAATTTGTTTATCTACTACTTTAGATTTCTCTGAAACCAAAAGCTCAATTACTTCTGCTTTAATTCCACGGAGTTCCGTTACAGAAATCACATTACCACTTCTTACATAACGGTGAATTTCATTCGAAGCAGCTACTTTTTTATTTACGACTGCATCAAGACCTATTGTTTGAGAAAGAGGAATGAAATCAGGCTTAGAAACCAGTGCAACTGTCTTTTTAACATCCAAATGCTTTGCCATCAAGCAGGAGATAATATTTGATTCCTCGTCATCGGTTACCGCAATAAAAGCATCCATATCAGTAATTCCTTCTGAAGCTAACAGATCAGGGTCCGTCGGATTTCCGTTCAGGATCATTGCATTTTTTAATTCAATGGCGAGTTCTTCTGCTCTTTCGTAATTAGGCTCGATGAGTTTTACTGACCAGTCCTTTTTCTCATCTCCACATAAAATACGGGCAATAGTTGTACCGATTCCGGAGCCTCCGGCAATCATTATTCTATTCAGATCTGTTTCTGATTTACCGGTAGTAGCTATGATAGCCGGAATGTCTTCCGTTTTTGCCAGGATAAAGACCTGATCAAAAGTCTGAAGTTTCATTGGTCCACGAGGCATTAATGTTCTGCCACGACGAGCAATAGCGACTACACGAAATGTTATATCATCGTTTTCGGAAGCATATTCGATCAGCGTTTTTCCTATCAAAGGAGCATTTCTGTCTAACCGGATTCCTACAAGTTGCATCAGGTCATCAGCCAGATTGATCACATCGCTTGCTGCTGAACGTTTTAAAAGCTGAGCTATTTCCTGTGCGGCACTGAGTTCAGGGTTGATCATTACATCAATTCCCAGATCGGTAGCTTTTAAAGGGGAGTCGCGATGAGAAAATTCGTCATTTCTGACCCGGGCGATCACCATTTTGGCGCCCAATTTTTTACTGATCATGGACGCGATCATATTTACTTCATCCACACTGGTTACAGAGATCACGATATCTGCTTCAGAAACACCGGCTTTGTTCAGGTCGTTAGCTGATGTAGCATTTCCTTCTTTACATAGTACATCCAAAGTTTCTGATGCTTTTGATAACGATTCTTTGTCGCGATCTAAAATTATTACATCGTGCTTTTCCTTGGAGAGTACACTAGCAAGGTCGTACCCAATTTCTCCGGCACCAATTATTATGATCTTCAAAAAGAGCCTTTTTTCGTAATTTGTTAACGAATTAAACTACTGTGTTTTTGAGTGAAATGAAAGATTTTGAAGCAGTATAACTGAATAGTTATTCGGTTATAATAACCACATCAATAGTTACCGGGCTCGATCTTGCTACCCGTTGATCAGTTACCTGAACTGTAAATCTATTTTCACCTTTAACCAGTTGAACGCCAATTTGTTTACCCGTTCCAAGTGTGCTTCCTCTTTGTTTCCAGGTATAGATTACATCAGAGTCTTCTCTGTTTACAGAAGGAGCTCTGAGAATCATTGATGGGTTTGCAGGATTCCATTCAATAGTTTGTGTTTCAGGACTTTCAGTGAAACTAAGTCGAGGAACAACCTGAAGAGAGAATTCCTGTGATACTAACTCGGAACCATTTTGAACATAAGCGAGAGTAAGAGTTTTATTACCCGGTGTTGTTGATGTCCATGTTAGGGAAAATTGTCCCTGATTTTTAAATCTCCACGGGTTTTCCATTTTGATATCAGGTAATGATAAAGCTCCGCCCACAGCTATCAAGTTTGGAAGGTCAGGATCAGCCACAGGTAAAAGCTTTGGAGTTACCCGAATTACAGCACTGTCTACTGAGTTAGAGAGTCCTCTGTTGTCATTCTGTATCAAAACAAGCTTATGACCTTGTTGATTGGTTACTTCAAAAGTTGGGTTTGGTATTATATTTCCGTCAAGTTTCCATGTAGAAGTCAGTACATCTTCATCCCTATCCAGAGTTGATGCATTTCTGAAACTGACGGTCTCGTTCAGGTACACTGCTTCAGGAGCAATAATGGAAGGAGAAGGCTTACTATTGGCAAAGAATGTTTTTTCGGCAGAAACAGTATTATTTGTTGCTGTTGTATTATCGGTGATCTCAAGTTTAACGGTATGATCTCCCGGTTGAATCGCTTTTATTATTTCGGCGGCATTTTCACTGATCAGTTGCCCATCCATATACCATTTATAAGACTTAACAAAGCCATCAGGATCTCTGGAACTCAAAGCATCCAGTTTAAGATCTGTTCCGGCCGGTATATTTGAAGGTAAATTCCAGGTTATAACCGGAGGTGCATTAACCTTTATACTTTTGGTGATGCTTACGGTATTACAATTTGTTTCTGAATTGGTTTCCAGTTCAAGGCTGACAAGATATTCACCGGGTTCATCAAAGGTAAAGGTTGTATTAAGTCCTTCAACAACTTCTTGTCCTTTTTCAGAATCAATAACCCATTTAGCAGATTTAAAACCACCATCAGCTGATGATGCGGATCCATCCAGTGTTACTGCTTTTCCGGGAACAGTATATTCAGGAAGCTCAAAACTTGCTTCAGGTCCTTCAACTACAGTTACTGTTGCAGTTGTTTGGCTGATGTTACTGCAACGGCCTGATCCCGAACCTTCAACGGTTAGTGAAACTGTGTAAACTCCGGGGGTAGTAAAAATATGATCGATCACAGCTCCGGTTTTTGATTTTCCATCACCTGTATCCCAACTAAAGGATGGGAGGGAGCCGGAAGGATCTGTACTCGAAGATCCGTCAAACCTGATGCTGTTGTTTACGCAAATTGTAGTATCGGATAAATTTAACTTAGCTACCGGAGAACCCTCAATGATAACAGGGATAGTAGCAACAGTTTGTTCTTCAGTAAAACCATCATTCAAAGTAAGTTTGGCTTCATAAATTCCGGGTGTTTCATATACATAAGATGGATTAGCCTGATCAGAAGACGCTCCATTTCCAAAGCTCCAGTTTACACTGAAAGGATCTCCGTCAGGATCAAAGCTCTGTGAGCTGTTAAATAAAACCGTTTGTCCGGTACAGGAAGCAATTTCAGATGCAACCACTGCTTTAACCGGTCTGTTTATCAAAACTCTGATGGATTCCTCTGCAATACTATTTTCAAGCCCCAAACCATCATCAACAGTAAGCCCAATGAAATGTACTCCAGCTTCACTTGCCTGCCATGTAAAGGAAGATTCATTTCGTTTTGTACCATCCGGTAAAGTCCATTCAAAAGTCAATGGATTTTCATCCAAGTCATAACTTGAGGTGGCATCAAGTTTTACTGAAAGAGCATTGGATCTTAAAACGGTTTCTGTAACGATCAGAGGCTGGTGATTTACTTTCAGTTCTCCCGATACAGTAGAGCTGGAGTTAGATAAATCGTCGTTATCTGTTACTGTTAGTGTAAAAGATTTGGTTCCACTTTCTCTGAAAGTTCGTTGAATTACACGGCCTCGGAGTGTTACTCCGTCATTAAATTCCCACTTGTATCGTGCGATGCTTCCATCCAGATCGTATGATTCTGCGGCAGAGAACCTAATTTCTTTATTTGGAGCTACGAAACCCGCATCAGTAACCCAAACAGGAGTAGGCGGTGTGTTTACACGTACTTTTTTGGTTTTAATTCCTTCAGCAAGTTCATAACCTGAATCGTCTTTTACCCTTAGTGAGATATTTGCGTTTCCTGTTTTACTTAAACTGGTGGTAATTGTACTGCCTGTTCCAATTAATTCTCCTTCGTTATACCACTCATAGCTTGTAATCAATCCGTCGCTGTCGGTACTTATGGAACCGTCTAATGTAAATTCCTGTCCGGGAGCAACGACTACAGGTGAAATAAAATCTGCTATCGGATATTGGTTGATCAACAAAATGTGCTCGGTGGTTCTGGAACTGTTTGAAAGTCCTTCACCATCGTTTACCTGAAGAGTAACTCTGTATTCTCCTGTTTTGGAATATGTGTGCTGAACCCTAGGTCCTGTTCCTGTATTTCCATCTCCGAAATCCCATCTGTATGTACTTAGTGTGGATTCAGAATCGCTACTTTGTTCTGCTGAAAAAGTTACTCTGGAACTTGAAGTTACTTTTGCGGCAGTAATTATCGGTTGAGGAGGAGTATTTATCCGAACGGTTTTAGTAAGTTCCTGAATCGAATTAGAAACACCTCTGCCATCATCAACTATAAGTTTTACACGATAAGTACCGGGATCAGAAAATTGAAAATCTGATACTGCTTCAGAAGCTATCAGATTGTCATTCACAAACCATTTATAGGTTAATGGATTATTATTCCCATCAGTGGAACTACCAGCATCAAAAGTGATATTATCTCCCGGAGCGGCTTTTTCACTTAATGTGAACTGAGGCACCGGGGGTGCATTAACTTCGTATCTTTTATTAATTGAGTATAAGCCGTTAGTGGATCCGGATCCATCATCTAAAGTAAGATTCAGCGTGTATGAACCCGGCTCTGAGTGATTTACAATTACTGTTTCACCATTTGATGAACCCGTTATACCGAGACCTCTCCAAGAATAGATTAAAGAATCATTGTCTGCATCGGTTTGATTACTTACGGTAGCAGTTACATTTTCATTTGTTCCAATTAGTGAAGCAATATTTAACTCAGCATAAGGTTGTGTGTTAACGCGCATCTGAATTTGTCTTTCATCTGTAGCGCAAGTAGGATTGGAACCACCATCCGAAACTCTGAGAGTTACATTATAATTACCGGAAATTGTACTTGAAAACCGGAAAGATTCTGAATTACCTCTTGGTGAGCCATTCACATACCATTGGTAGGTCAAAGGCTTGCCTTCAATATCATATGAATTTGAGCCTGACAGTAATACAGTTTCAGTAGGCGATATCACACGTTTTGGAACAGATACTCTTGCTACGGGAGGAGAATTTATAAATACTGATTTTGTATATGTCCAATATTCAGGAAAAAGTGATCTTTGATTGGGAATTAGCACTGTATACTGAAGCTCACCGGGAGTATCAGACGAAATGGTTGGTGTTTTACCAGAAGCAACTTGTTGATTATCGAGTATCCATCTGGAGTTGCTGATTTCTGCGTTATTAAAGTCGTTTCCGGCTAATTCAAATGTTTTCTCAGTACATTGTTGAGTAGGAACTTCATTAATGCCCAGATTGGGTTTCCTGTTATTCTCACTTACAAATGGCTCTAATAACCAAAGAACGGGTGCGTCAAATCCATATACTGTCAATGTATTAATTCGATCTGATGATCCTGTAATATTCAAACCCCAATTGTTTTTTAAACCGAATTTTGAGGCAGGGATACCGGAACGGGACAGGTCAAAAATTTCTCCAAAAGAATCAATTTTACGAACTCTTGAATCTTCTTGTCCGCTGGCAACTAAGCGGGGTGAGTCAGAGGCTTCCTGCAACACATAAGGTTTAAGTTGAAATACAGAACTTCTTTGTGAATTAAAAAGCCCGATTGACAGATCGACCCCAATAATTTGCCAGTTTTGACCGGGTAAAATCTGTCCGGTTGGCGAACTAACACGGAAGTTAAAACTATTTACATCATCTCCATTATCAGTTGACACACGGATTATATAACCGTTGGCTGAAGTATTATCGATATCAGATAAAGCAACCCATCTGTTTTTAAAACGTTCTTCGCTTTGGGTTGTTAGCTGTGCTACTCTATTTGATGGATTAGCTTTGGACCGTAATGTTCCATTTTCAATATTATATAATTCATCAAAAGGGAATAATGAAAATGAGGTGGAAGTATTAGCGCCATTTTGAGTAACAATATCTACCGCGCCACCTAATCCTGCATCAAAGATCTCAATTTTACCTGATTGTGGAGTACTGGAAGGTTTGATCCAAATATCATACTGATTTCGGCTATCTCCACTAATGATTGAAGTACTTTTGCCGGATATAGAAAGGTAGACTTCCTGTGCAAAAATAGAGTGCGAGACAAATAATAAAGTAAGAACGAGTGTTAGTCGTTTTATCATAATAACCCGATCGAATTTACTTAACCGTATAGGATTTGGACAATGTTTCTATGCCTGTTTGATTCGCCTTAAATGTAATGGAAAGTTTGCCTTGTTGCACGTTCATTGTTACACCCCATCTACCTTGCGAATCTGTTTTTACAGTTTTTATAGTTTCACCATTTTTAAGCTCTACTTCCATTTCAGGAAAAGCACGTCCAGTTATTGTTTTTGCAGAATTTGTAGCAGAAATATCTTCTTTTAAATCCAACCCATCAAGTTTAACTTTGAAAAGATCTGCTTCCGTTAAATGTACAACACGAAGTTCTTTGCGAGTAGTATTCTGAGAGCCATCTGTTGAAGTGACATTAATGATTTGATCATTAGATTCTAATGAAACTACACTGCTGAAAGTGCCGGAACCTGATACCTTAGTATTTTTACCATTTACTACTACAATGGCGTCAGGTTCAGTTACACCTGTTACTGTAACAGAATTTGATAGCACAAAATGAACCTTCTGGCTAAACTGATCACCAAAAATTGGAGGAGATTTGGTGTCCTGATTTCTTATCACTAAAAATTTATCAGTAAAAGGTCCCTTAAGTCCGAGATCATCTACGGATTGAACTCTTACATAGGTTGTGCCAAGAGAAAGGTCTTCCATCAGGATTCTGGGATTGCTTACTTCTTTAACTATCACATTTTCATCAAAATTATAAGCAGTACTATATTCTACTCTATACTTTACTGCATTATCAACACCGGAAAAATTCAGAAGAAAGTCACTTTGATAAATTATGGTGTCCAATTTTGAAGTTAAGTATTTGGGTGAGGGTAAAAGCTTTACAGGAGGCAGGGGAGCTGCATTTCCACGAATAATTGTTCCTTCATCTTTTCGGATAGTTACAACAACGTTATTTGCTGAAACCTGAGCATCACCATCGTAGTTGGAGAGCCTTACATCAGTTCCACCTGTATTTTCTGCCAGAAAATTTTGTGTATTCAACTCTGTAGTTGAGCTTCCTGCATTCAAAATATATTTACTTCTCTCTTTACCAACTGCGGAAAGTTTAGAAAGTAAACCACCTTCTACCAAAGTGATTTCAGCATCGGCACTTTTGTCAAGTTTATCTATTCTGGACTTTCTGATAATTGCAGTGGTGCTTGGATTAACTATGATATTACTTCCATCAGTAAAAGCTAAAGTTGCATAACTTTCCTCTTGGGTTCTGACGCCGTGCGATTCTTCAAACAGATCACCCACAAAAGCTTCATTCCAACCGGCAAGCAATCCTAACCTTTTGTCAACAAGTCCGTTTTTGGTAATTAATTGAGCTTGTATCGACACCAATCGGTTACTGTTCAGTGTTCTCTCCAAAGCGTCAACGGAAGGTTTTAGTTGTTCACTTATAGACAAAGCATTTTCTAAGTTTCCATTTCTGATCTCATCCAGAAAATCACTGAACAACTTGTTGGTATCATTTAGTTGATTAGTAGCAAAGATAGTAGCACCCTCGCTAATCAGCTTATTCGTTCTTTTTTGTTGATCTTCAAAAATGAGTGTGGAATTGGTAAGGCTTCTCAGTTTAAGCAGATCACCACTCGAAAGAGTAAAAGTATTATTTGTAATGTTATGGTCAGCAAGACTAACAACAACAGGCCAGTTCAGAGAACTACCGGCATATCTTTGTGATATTTGTTGAAGCTTATCGCTTGAAAAAGACACAGGAGACTGAGCCAGAACACCCAAAGAAATAAAACTTATGAGGATAGTTATTGTCAGTGATTTCATTATCCGACTTTATATTTTTTTGGGAAAGTTAGTATAAATCTACTTCCGATCTTAGCTGAAGATTCCAATGCAATATCGCCATGATGACGTTGCATAATTTGTTTTACATAAGCCAATCCAAGTCCTGTTCCTTTTTCACGAGCAGCTTTGATATTAGATTTTACCCTGAAAAATTTCTCAAATACTTTGCTCTGATCTTCAATACTGATTCCGTAGCCATAATCGGTAATTGAAACTATAACGGATTCACGGGTTGATTTAAGGTCGATGTCAATGACTCTTTCAGGTTCTCCATATTTTACAGCGTTACTGAGAATGTTTTGAATGGAATCAAACACCAGATCTCTGTCTGCCTCTATATTAAACTTTTTTCCTGTCTCTGTAACTGAAAGAGATAGACTCTTGGAAGAAAGCAATGGTTTAGACAACATCGTAACGTCTTCGATTACTTCTTTAACATCAATTTCTGACACATTTAGAGAAGTATTTCCTGCCTCAAGTTTTTGAACTTCCAGAAAGCGATTTACTAGCTCGTTCATCCGTTCCCCTGAGTTAAGTACTTCCTGCATCAGGGTTTTAGATTCTGCAGGTTCCATATCATCAGTTTCAATAATTAGCCTGGATAAACCTACAACACCTGTAATAGGATTCTTCAGCTCATGAACAATCACATTGATCATATCATTACGTTTGATGTCTAACAAGCGATCTTCGGTCTTATCATGAATAATCACGTAGGCTCCGATCTCTTCATTACTTTCATCCAGAATGGACAGGTATTGGAAGTCATAGAAGTACTCTATGCCTTCAATGGTTGAATGGGTTAATGAAGACTGGTTTACTTTTATGGTAAAGGGATCAGGGTAATGTAAAGCTTGATTCGATTCTGAAACTTTGATGTTGGAATGATTAAGTATCTTATCCAGCGATGCGTTTTTCGGATTCAGTTTCAGGTCTTCTAAAAATGAAATAAATTGATTGTTGATAAAAGTGAAAGTTCCTTCTTCACCAATTATACCTATCAGATCTTCAGAATAGGTAACCATATATTTATTTTTCCACTCTTCTAATATGATCTTTTCAACATTCAGTTTTTGATAGCGGCTTAAGGTAGCTCTGATATTTTCCAGAGTATCATGCATAGGCTGAAATTCAGGAAGCGAAACCTGCTTAATGCGGTGGTCGAAATCCAGATTTCCTAAATACTCCACGTCTTCTAAAAGTAGCTTTATAGGCTTGTTTACACGTAAGCTTACATACCAGCTAAACCCGAACATAAATAACAGAACAAATGCCGCAGTGTAGTAAGAAAAACGCAGAAGTTTGTTAACCGGTTCAAGTATGAATGCATCATCTACAGCTACCAGATGCCAAAAAGGAATTGTTTCAAACCGCGAAGAAAGCACATACCAGTTTTTTGAATCAATAGTTATCATCTTTTCATCTGAAAAACTGGTCTCACCAATTAAGTCATTTGGAAATTGAAAGGTTGAAGATGGAGTGACACTTTCTCCCAGTGAATTCGAGATACTGGTAAAGTAGGAGCCGCCAAGCGGAATGTTGGTAAGGCTGTTATTCAAATTCTGAGCATTAAAGTATAACCGAAGTTTGAAAACATTAGAACCTATCTGAAAAGCTCTTTCCGTAATAAAGAAATCTACAGTTTGTTCAGGGTGATTTACTAACGCTGTATTGGTGGTTTCATCAATTCGGGATGGATACCAATCAATCTGTTCAATAGTAAAATCAATTGAATTATAAATACCGCGAATCAGATCTATTTCTTCGTCACTTTCAGTGTCAGCAATTATAACTCTCATTAAGCCGGGAGTATAATTTATAGCTTTGTTAGCTAATTCAGGAGCATTACCCGGATCCTGAGAAAGATCCTGTGCAAGTCTGATAGTGGAATTCAGCCAGTTTCTTATCGTACCATCTGTTTGTCGCAGAGTATATTCCTGAAGCTGAGATACAATAGTGGTTCTCTCTTTAACGATCTTATCCTGATATTCAGGTTTTATAAAAACCCATATCAAAGTAATCGCTGCCATAATAAGAAGCGATGAAATCAAAAAAATTCGATCCCTGAGAGTTAGTTTTTGAAACATGTACAATTTAGTTAACTGACCAAAGGTCTGCTTTTATACTTAAAAATACGATTAGAAAGATATCATAATTCAAAATACGGTGCTTTACACCAAATTAATGAGTTAATGAAAGGATAATATTTAGTTAACAAAAGTTTAAGCTGAAAAATAGATTTTTTCATTGAACGAAAAGTTAGACTTTGATTCTGGGTAGTGATTTTAATTCGAAGGCAAAAAGCATCCTTAAAAGGATGTATATCGACTCTGATGGAGAGGAGGGAGTGCGTGTTTCTGTTAAAGCTATTTCTGAAGAACTTGGTATTGATAAAACGGAAGCCAGGAATTTATTTGAATATCTGGAGTCTAAGAGATGTTTAAAGATCGAGACGTTAGGAGGGGAATATTTATACGGACATGTTTCTCTTACAAAAAAAGGATTGGCGCGATCTCAGAAATAAAAAAGGCCCCGATTCGGAGCCTTTTAAAAAAAATTCTAAATACTAACTTTATTTTTCTGCTTCCAAGATATCATCAATTCTGGTAAGTACATCGTTTAGATGAGCTCGGGTTTCAGCATTTGTTCGAGAGGAAATATTACTTACAACTTCCTTTCTCAATTCTGTTAATTCATATCGAAGAGCCGGTCTGATATCTGAATCTTTGATATCAAGAGTAGGACCTCTGAATCCGCCACCTTGTGTATCTTCTTCAAACATAGCAGATATCGAACTCAGATATTCTCTTTGGAGGTTTCTTCTGAATGCATCAATATTATTAGTACCAGAACTGTAAACTTCGCTCCAGATTCCTTTTCTGATATCTTCAAGAGCTTCATGAAGCGGATAAGAATCTTCGTCAAATTCAGCTTGTTCAGATAAACGAATCATTGCTCCGGCATTCATAGTGGAGCGCAAAATTCCTGACTGAAGATTTTTGATAGTGTTTGTTACACCCTGAGCCTGGATTCTGTAAAGAATATCTTCATCCAATAACCAATGCGGTGTAGTAAATGCATGCTCATTCAGAAACGTCATCGCCTTTTTCTGGTATTCTTTGGAAACAGGGGTGTAAACCCATCCTTCCTGATCAGAAGCTTTTCTGGACTGATAAACTCCTCCGATATTGGTAGCAACGTGGCGAGCATAGCGTGACCATTGTCCGATCAATTCTCCATAGATCTCTTCAAGATCGTCGTAGCCTTCGCCATCGGTAGAAGTCCACTCAATTAAGTTTGGAACAACTCTTTTTAAATTCATTAAACCATAAGTACTGGATTTAACAGGATCGTCTCCCAGGTCTTCAGTTTGTGAAGAAGGATCATAACCAGTTGAAGATGCAAATCTGTAAACAGGATCATCAGCTTTGGCCTCGATCCAGCTGTCAAGTGTTTCCAATTCATCTTCGGGAGTTTCTGCATCAGGAATTACTCTGTAACCCCAGTTAACAGAATATTTGTCGTAAGGACCGATCTGCCTGATAAAACGAATGTTCTCATCACCTGGTTGTGCAATATAATTCTGACGGGCATATTCCATGATGGTTGTCGCGATTCCCCACTTTTGTGTAAATGAACCTGATCTTAAAGAATCAGTAGGGTAGGCAGAACTTGATTGCATATTATGAGGCAAACCGATTGCATGACCTACTTCATGAGAAATTACACGGCGCATAGTTTCACCGATCAGGTCATCATCCAATTTAAGCTTTCTTGCGTCCGGATTTGCTGCACCTGTTTCGATCATTAACCGGTTTCTGTAGGATCTCATGTGGTTGTGAAACCAAACTATATCGCTTTCAATGATCTCACCTGATCTTGGGTCAGAAACACTTGGTCCAACAGCATTACGGACAGTGCTGGCAACCCATCTCACGGTTGAATAGCGAATATCTTCTGCGCTCCAGTCGGGATCTTCTTCTTTTGTAGGAGGGATTTTTGCCTGAACAGCATTTTTAAATCCTGCTGCTTCAAAAGCTTCATTCCAGTCTAAAATCCCTTCAATGATATAAGATCGATATTTTTCAGGAGTAGCCGGATCCAGGTAGTAAACGATAGGCTTTACAGGCTCAACCAATTCACCACGAGCATAAGCTTCAGGATCTTTAGGCTCTAATCTCCATCTTCTGATATATTCTTTCTGAGCTGCTTTTTGTTCATCAGAACCATAATCTATTTGTCTGATGCTGAAATATCCAACTCGGTAATCTGCGTATCTTTTTCGCATGGGTTCTTCAGGCAAGAGTACAATAGATTGACTTACTTCAACTGAAAGAGTTTGAGTGTATCCGGCGCTTGGGGGATTGGCGGCAACGTATGTCATAACCTGACGAACTTCTATATTCTCAGGGAAGCTCTTTACTGATTCCACAAAACTGCGGTCGGTATCTAACCTGCGTACCTGATAGGTTCTTCTCAAATAAGACGGAATCCCACTAATTGCTTCTACATCTTTAGTAAAAAGATCGGTTACATCAATAACTACTCCTGAAGAGTCCTTACTTAAAGCTTCGATATCAAAAGCAGCAATAACAGGTTCATAGTTATTAGCGCGAACTGATTCATAAACCGGAAGTTCTTCATCTGCAATAGCTTCATATGATTTTTTTCTCAATAAGATCTTGTCTTTATTTCTGGAAAAACTAACTACCTGTTCAGCTGATTTTGATCCCGCAGAACTAAAACCCGAGAAACCGGGAGGAACGCCAGCAATTCTGCTAACCATTAACATTTCTCTGTTTAAAAGATCGTTGCTGATCTCAAAGAAGTATTTTCCTTCCTGCTCATAAACAGTGAATACACCTTCATCTTTTGTAGCATTTTTGTTAATAACTTTATCAAAAGATTGAATGCCTCCTTTAGCGGAAGGTCGGGAAGTGCTTGGAGTAGTTGTTTTATTAGATGTAGATTTCTTGACTCCGGTACAACCGGCGAAACTAAGTGCCGAAGCAAGGATCAGGCTCAAAAAGATGTTACGATATTTCATTTATAGATAGTTAGGTAATTTGATTGCACGAAAGTATGTAAAAAAAGAAACTGCATTCGTAAAATGGTTTTATTTATCCAGATTTCGGATCGAAGCTTTACTTTCAAATCCGAATCTGTCTATATAAGTAACTTGTATTTCCTGAAGAAGTGAAATTTGAGGTGCATTCAGGGAATCAACACTTTCTGATTGAACTTCAATAGTATATGGAAGGATAAGCTGTTTTCTTTTCCTGTTCAGAATTCTTTCAGACCACGTATCGTCATATTTATAATATACTATCCAATTGGATATTTCCGCTTCAGCCTTATTTATTGAAACAGCAACGCTTTCTTCAGAAAAATCATACTCTACATCAGGTGATTCAGGTGTTTTTTGCTTAAGCCAGGAAAGTGACGGAACAACCGCTTTTTCTCTGTAAGGCTTGGTTTTTAACTCAGTTTGAAGTGAGACGTTCCCTATTAGCGGAGCTACACTCCAGTGAACTAAACCGGGTGCTTCAGGATTCATTCCCCGGGTTATCATTATATTGTTGAGTACTTCATCAGCTTGTTTTTCACCTTGGAATCGTCCAATACTGACTCCTGGCCAAACATGTCTGTTTTTGTAGTTTTGTTCATTCCACCAACCCAAAAGTACAGGAAAACTTTGCTCAACCTGATTAACAGGCCAGTATAACTGAGGGGAGAAATAATCTATCCAGCCTTCATTTAACCATAATTTAGCATCGGCATATAAAATGTCATATTGATCAAATCCCTGAATAGACGAAGGATGTCCGGGACGCCATATCCCAAACGGACTTAAGCCAAACTTCACGAATGGCTTTTCTTTTTTAATTGAGGTGTAAATATTTTCAATAAATTGATTTACTGAGTTTCTGCGCCAATCTCCTCTACTTAAATCTCCGCCATTTTCTACATATTCGTTCCAGCTTTTATCGTCCGGAAAATCTTCATCATTGTTATATGAAGGATAAGGGTAAAAGTAATCATCGAAATGAACACCGTCTATATCGTAGCGCTTAACAATATCCATAACTACATCGATGCCATGATCCTGAGTTTCTTTCATGGAAGGGTCAAACCACCAGTAGCCATTTTTCAATTCTACAACAAGATGGCTTTTTGTATTCACAAGGGAGTTATCTGAAACTATTCCTCCTTTTGGATGGTGCGCTCGGTACGGGTTCAGCCACACGTGCAGTTCCAATGCCCGTTTATGAGCTTCATCAATCCAGAATTCAAGAGGGTCGTAATAGGGAAAAGGAGATTCTCCTTGTTCACCTGTAAGATAATAAGACCATGGTTCCAGTTCACTTTCGTATAATGCATCAGCCTGAGGTCTTACCTGAAATATTACAGCGTTAAAATTATTATCAGCCAGCAGGTCAAGTATTTCTAAAGCTTCTTCTTGCTGAACAGTAACGGGCAAGCCCGGAGAACTGGGCCAGTTAATGTTATCAACAGTAGCTACCCAGGCAGCTCTGAATTCTCTTTGTATTTCAGGGTGCGTAGGAGGAGTACTTTTCTGTGTGTTTTTCAAAGATTGACAATTCAGAACCAATAAAACAGAACACAGCAAAAAGAAGGATTTTCTATACATAAACTAATTATAAAGGGTTTTTGAAGCCGTAAAGGTTATACAAACCGGAGATAAGAGCATTATTAAGTTTGAAGATTCCCAAATTAAACATTTAACAAAAAAATGGAAGCGTTTTTTTATGAAAAATACCTACCTTTAAGTCTTTCAAAATTTTAAGCAACTAAATTCCCAACGTTATGATTATTGGTGTACCGAAAGAAATTAAAACACACGAAAACCGAATCGCTCTTCAACCGGGTGGCGCATTGCAAATGAAACGCAATGGACATGAGGTTTTAATACAAAAAGGGGCAGGTATTGGAAGTGGTTTCTTTGATGAAGATTATATTGAAGCAGGTGCAACCATTGTTGATGATGTAGAAGAAGTTTGGAAGCGTGCTGATATGATCATGAAAGTAAAAGAGCCTATCGCTGAAGAATATCCGCGAATGAGAGAAGGACAGGTTATTTTTACTTATTTCCATTTTGCTGCTGATGAAGCCTTGACCAAAGCGGTTGTTGATTCAAAATGTATTGCTATTGCATACGAAACAGTGGAAAAAGCAGACGGATCACTTCCTTTGTTAATTCCGATGAGTGAAGTTGCAGGAAGAATGGCTGCTCAGGAAGGAGCTGTTTATCTGGAGAAACCAAAAGGCGGTCGTGGTATGTTAATGGGAGGAATTCCCGGAGTACAGCCTGCTAAAGTGCTGGTATTAGGTGGTGGAATAGTAGGTGTTAATGCTGCTAAGATCGCGGCCGGTATGGGAGCTGATACTACGATCATGGATATCAATATGCCAAGACTTCGTTATCTGGATGATGTAATGCCGAAAAACATTCACACATTCTTTTCTTCAGAAGCAAACATCCGTGCAATGTTACCGAGCGTTGATGTGATCATCGGAGCTGTGTTAAAGCCGGGTGCAAAAGCTCCCCATTTGATTACCAGAGCAATGTTAAAAGAAATGCGTCCCGGAACTGTTCTTGTTGATGTTGCTATCGATCAGGGTGGATGTTTTGAAACATCAAAACCAACTACACATACTGATCCTGTATATTTTGTAGAGGATGTAGTTCACTACTGTGTTGCTAATATGCCGGGAGCGGTTCCTTACACTTCAACGCTAGGTTTAACAAATGTAACGCTTCCGTATGCGGTTGCACTTGCAAACAAAGGCTGGAAGCAAGCTCTTAAAGATGATAAAGAGTTGCTTCAGGGTTTAAATATTGCAAATGGTACTATCGTTTATGATGATGTAGCCGAAGCATTTGGAATGGAATGGGAACCTGTTGATTCTGTATTGAATTAATTATCCTACCTTAGAAAATCTAAAAGCTCTGTTGTTTATTCGGCAGAGCTTTTTTTTATGGAACTCTATGTCCTTTGGAAGCCACCCATATCTTGTACCATTGCTCTAAACTCATCTTTATTTTTTCAGCTTGTACAGCTGATTTAATCCGTTCTATTTTACCGGAACCTACAATGGGCAGAATTTGAGTCGGATGATTTAATAGCCAGGCATAGATCACAGAATCGATATGCTGCTGATCAAGTTCTTCAGCCACCTCTCTTAAAGTTTTTGCTAAACGATGTCCTTTTTCTTCTTTTGGATCAAATATAGCTCCACCGGCTAATGGCGACCAAGCCATCGGCTTAATCCCTTCTTTCAAAAAGAAATCAATATTTCCATTATCAAAATGTTCGAGATTATAAGGTGAGATTTCAACCTGATTGTTAACCAACTTCTGATCCAAATGTGATTGCAATGATTCGAATTGCATTGTTGTAAAATTTGAAACTCCAAAGTGCTTCACTTTTCCGGATCTGTGAAGATCATCAAATGCTTTTGCAGCTTCAGCGGGATCAAAGAAAGGGGCAGGGCGGTGAAGCAGAAAAACATCTATATGATCGGTTGATAGATTTTTTAGAGAAAGTTCTGCAGACTGAATTATGTGTTCATAGCTATAATCATAATAACCAATTGAGCGCTGAGGAAATTTATCAGATAACTTCATAATACCGCACTTGGTAATTATTTCGATTTTATCTCTTAGAGAAGAATCTAATTTCAGAGCATTCCCAAATTTCTTTTCACATCCATAGTCTCCATATATATCGGCATGGTCAAAGGATGTTACTCCTAAGTCTAAGCATTGTTCTATAAAATTTAGAAGTTCCTTATCAGATAAATTCCATTCCAACAATCTCATTTGGCCATGAATGATTCGGGAAAGCTCTAATTCTTCAGATAATTTAATTCTCATATTGTATCAGTTTTGACTTCGAAATGGTTTACTGTTTAGTTTTTGACTCGCTTTATTTCTTATTCCTTTTACAGCACCATGCTCGGATAAAAAAAGCAGATCTTCTCTTTTTACATCTGTGTGATCTAATAACAGATCCTGTAGTTTTTTGTGATCAGAGTTCAGAATATAAGACCTGACATCATCAGAGATCTTTGTTTCGAGTAACTTTATTCTGATGCGTTCCGCTTCATCATCCACCACACCTCGTGATTTAAGAATTCTGGGGTCTTCGTAAGGAAGAAGTTGAAGCATCAGTTCCTCAATTTCGGATACAATTTTTAATCGATCTCGGGAACAAAATTCATAATGAGGATTCTCCCAATCACCAACCAGATCAAAATCCTGAGTTTTTGAGTTATAATGCTCCTCCAGATTGATTACTCGGAGGATAAACTCACCATCGTAATCTTCTTCAGGTCTCCATTCTAAGTTTATAGCCCTATTTTTATTTCTGTTATAAGCATGGAGTAAGCTGCTTCCTGAAAAATCAGTCATATCATCCGGATGAGGATCCGTTTTCATAAACGTATTCCATTCTATAGTCCATCCTGATGTGATCCGCAGAGGTTGAAAGTTAATCATGTCTGAAATTATAACTCATATATCTTAAAACAAAAAAAGCCGGATCTTTGACAAAGATCCGGCTTTAAAATAAAGAATATGTTATTTGATGAGAGTCAGCCTTCTTGTTTGGACAAAATTACCCGCCTGCATTCTGTATAAGTAAATTCCACTTGAGTAAGAGCTCATATCAAGTGTTAGCTGATACGTACCTGCCGATTTTCGTTCATTAACCAAAGTGGATAACTTTCTGCCCAGCATGTCATAAAGTGTGATTTGGACATTTGTAGCTTCAGGTACTTTATATGAAATACTGGTTGAAGGGTTAAATGGATTAGGATAATTTTGCTCCATTAAATATTTGTCCGGCACTTCTGACTCGTCAAAAATATCCGTTAAAATAGTTGTTGTAGATTCATTAGATGGATCACTGATATTTCCTGACAGATCGAATGCTCTGATCACAAAGAAGTATTGAGAGCCACCATCCGGTAATCCTGAAAGTTCGAATTCATTGAAGGTGGATATAGTAATAGGAGATTCTCCTTCGTTAGCTGAAACTCCATCATAAACGCCACTTTCAGAACCATAATATACCAGATACCCTGCTATATCTGATTCAGAGTTCAATGACCAATTCAATGTAATGTTACTCTCATTTTCAGCAGAGATCATTGAACTTAAACTGGAAGGAGCGGCCGGAGCAACCAGATCAGGGATACTTATAGAACGGTTTGCTTCTTTGGCTTCAGCATTATCTGCATCTACTGCTACTTTGTATTTATTAGGTCCGGAGACATTTTTATCTGCAGTAACCATCCATTCAACGGTAAGTGATTCCTGACCGGGTAACGAAGCTTCATTGACAACAGAATCTTCTCCAACCAAAGTTAAACCATCAAACAATATTAACCTGACTACAACATTTTCAGCGTCTACGGTTCCCTGATTGAAAATATTTGCCTGCACCTTGAATGGATTTCCGGCAAGGCTGTCACCTTCAATTTCCAAACCGCTTGGAGCTGTAACTGAAATCGGAAGCGGAGGGAGTAAGTCTCTATTTGGTACAAGAGGTCTTATAATGGTGTTATTTGAACTATTTGATTCCTGAATATTGTCTTCCGGATCCACTTGTAAAGAAAGAGTTCTGAATTCAGGATCCTGTGGAACTACAAAATCAACACTTATGATGGCAGAGTCTTGAGCTGCGACAAGGGGAATCTCTTGAAATCCTATAACAGGAGCCGTTCCTTCACTTGAAATATCTCCGTCATAAAGAGCAACCACAACATTTTCGGCATCAACAGGCCCAAAATTTCTAACTACCAGAGAAACCGTTACTTCATCTCCTTCACCAAAAACACTATCAGGAGGTGTAAAAGACAATCCATCTTCACTAATGGCAAGATCCGGGAGTTCCTGAGCGAAACTCAGTGGCATAAAATCAGCCCCGGCTCCGGAATTGCTTTGCAATACAGAAGAATTTCCGGTTGATTCCACTTTGTAGACATTATTGCCTGAAAGAGTAGTGAAATTATAGCCTTCTCCTGCATTAAGCACTCCTTCAAAAACCGTGTCAATTGTTGCTGTTTCGTAAGGATAGGAGGTATTGTGACCCAAATACGTTATTCTGACATCGTTATCATCTTCAAAGGAAAAAACATCCAATCTGGAGGAAATCGTCGGTATATAAAAAAGTTTACCGGCACCTATTCCGGTTTCATCCATAGCTCTGGTCATGTAAGCATAATTACCTGACCAACCCGCATAAGGTATGTTGGCAACAGTTACCGTTTTTTGAGCTTCAACCTCCCAATAAGTTTCCTCAACAATAGGGTGAGTTACAACTTGACCTTGTCCCAGTGTATCGGCAATTAAAGTGTCTCCTGTCATGGAATCAAAAGCATACACAATGTTATTGTCATGATATGAGGATATGGTAATGCTGTTGGTCCAGTTTCCAATATGAGAGGAAAAACCGTAAAAAGTATTTCCTGAAAACCTACCGTTTGCCGCCGGTACATAATAATCCTGATCTCCGTAAGATAAAGCTGAAACCGGTTTACTAGCTGAAACTTGTAAGTATGTTCTGTGTGGAGTGGAAGGGAGTGTGTAATGTTCTCCTTTATTTAAAACACCAGCAAACAGTACGTCTCCGGTTACTAAGTTTTTAATACTGAAACTTGTATTATTCTGGTATCCGAAAACTATAAATCGTTCTTCATTCTGAAAATTTCCAACCATATAGGTATTCAAAAGAGTGGATGTACCACGTCCACTTTGGTCGATAGCAAAATAGCCTTGTACAAGGTTAGAAATTGCATCACCTACCAATGCAGTATATGACTTGCCACTGCTGATACTAAAAATGCCGTTGTTAGCATTATAGGTTGTGAACCCGTTTGCAGCTAAGGTATCTGAGAAAACAGTATCTCCCACAGAGCTTGTAATTGTGATATCAGTATCATTGAAATAGGAAAAAATGGTGATATCATTAAAAGTGTAAACTGTTGTGTTAAATGTGGTTTCATCAGCGTTGAATACACCTTTGTAAAACCTTTGCTGATTTGGCTGCTCCTGAACGTTTTGGATGGTATTTGCACTACCTGCTTGTTGAGCAAATAGTTTATCGTTATTCACAATAACCAAAGCTCCGGCTATAAGTGATACCAAAAATCCCCTTTTGAAAACTTTTCTAGTATTCATATCTCCCCGTTTTTTGTATTAATGACCAGAGTAATTAAATATTTACCGACCAAAAAAGGAAATATAAATTAGTAAACAGCCTTTAACACACTCTAAATCAATAGGATAAATGAGTGAAAAACTGACGGGAGTATTATCTGCCGTAAGAAATTACTTTCAGAGGATCAGTTTTGGCTGCTACACGAGCCGGAATCCATGAAGCTAAGGCACATAATATCGTTGTAACCAAAGTCACGATCAGGAAATCCAGGAGATGAGGTTCAACAGGCACGTAGTTCATGTAGTAGTTTTCTTCTGAAAGAGGAATAATCTGGAATTCCAGTTGCAGATAAGCAAAAAGAAGAGATATTCCGATACCAATAACTAGCCCTACAAATGATACCAGCAATCCCTCAAAAAGAAATATTCGACGAACAATAGAAGATTTAGTGCCAATAGTTTTTAAAATTCCTATATCTCTGGTGCGTTCAAGGATCATCATAAGTACGGCACCTATAAGATTAAAAGCTGCAACAATGATCATGACACCAATAACCAACGGGATCATTTGTTCCTGAAGTTCAACCCAGGCGAAAATACTATAAAATTTTTCAAGAATGGATTCAGTAAAAAATGGAAAGGAGAGAGTATTTATTAATTTTTCTTCAAAGGCCTCAATGGAGTTTTCATTCTCTAACTTTATTTCGATTGCATGAGCTTCGTTCGGTTTGAGTTTAAAAAGCTCTCTGGCTTGATCCCGGTCTACGATCACAAATACATCATCAAACTGATCAATTCCGGTTCTGTAGATTCCGGTTACAAGAAATTGTTTGATTTCAGGAGAATTTATAAGGGATGGCACTCCACTTACAGTGTAGGTTGTAACAATATCTCCGGTCTCGGCACTTAGCTGTGTGGCCAATTTTGAGCCTATAACTATTCCAAACATGCCATTTTCCTGTTCAGATAAGTCGAAATCCCCAACGGCTATATATTGAGAAAGTTTAGAAACCCCACCAGATCGGTTTACACCTTTTAGGATAGTCCCGCTGATCTCATCCTTTGTTTGAATCATAACCTGTCCTTGAATTACAGGCTGTTTTTCAGAGATCTCTGGAAGCTTTTTATCGAGAAACGTGATCAGTGTGTCTGCACGTTCAATAGTTGGCATAATGAACGACTGTGTTGCAATCGTATAATGAGGTGCAAACCCAAGAACTTTGTTATTGATAGTGGATTTAAATCCATGAACCACCGAAAGTGCGATCAATAATCCGGCAGAACCAATAGCTACTCCGGTAATGGACATGATCTTAATGAACGATAGAAAGCGTGCACCTTTTCGGTTGCCTTTAAAATAACGCAGCGCTAAATACCACTCAAAATTCATAGAATTAAATTTCAAATTGCAATGTTCAAATCACAAATAACGAATTTCATATGAATTTTTGTTATTTGTGATTTGGTTATTGTCATTTACGTAGTTTTTTCCGATTTCATTTGTGGGAAGAAAAGTACATCTCTGATAGAAGCAGAATTCGTCATGATCATAGCTAAACGATCAATTCCAATCCCGATTCCTGCAGTAGGAGGCATTCCGTATTCCAATGCACGAATAAAATCTTCATCGATGGTCATTGCTTCATCGTCACCACCGGCACGCAGCGAAGCTTGTTCTTCAAGACGTTCTCTCTGATCGATAGGATCATTTAGCTCAGTGTATGCATTTGCGATCTCTTTTCCATTACAGATACACTCAAAGCGTTCAACCAATCCTTCTTTGGATCGATGCTTTTTTGTAAGTGGACTCATCTCGATCGGGTAATCAGTAATAAAAGTAGGTTGGATCAATTTTGATTCTACGTACTCGCCGAAGATCTCATCAATGATCTTTCCTTTACCAAAGCTTTCATCAATTTCGATATGAAGTTCTTTTGCTACTTTCTTCATTTCATCCAGTTCCATGCCTGAAAGATCTTTGCCGGTTTCTTTCTCAATAGCTTCCAGTAGTGGAATTCGAGGCCACGGGGCTTTGAAATCAATGTCATGCTCTCCAACTGTCACCGTTGTGGAACCATGAAGATCAAGAGCTACTTGCTCGATCATTTTTTCAGTGAAGTCCATCATCCAGTTGTAGTCTTTGTAAGCAACATACAACTCAACCTGGGTGAATTCCGGGTTATGAAATCTGGAAAGTCCTTCATTTCTGAAATCTTTAGAGAATTCATAAACGCCATCAAAACCACCTACAATAAGTCGTTTCAAATACAATTCGTTAGCAATTCTCAGATACAGATCCATATCCAGAGAGTTATGATGAGTAACAAATGGCTTAGCGGAAGCACCTCCATAAACAGGTTGAAGGATCGGAGTTTCAACTTCCATATAACCGCGGTCATTCATAAAATTTCTCATGGTTTGAACGAGCTGTGTACGTTTTCTGAAAGTATCACGCACTTCAGTATTTACGATCAAGTCAACATAACGCTGACGGTAACGCAATTCTTTATCAGCAAAAGCATCATATACTACTTTTTCACCATCTTCATTTTCCACTTCTTTTGGAATTGGAATAGGGCGGAGCGTTTTGGTCAGAAACTCAAATTCTTCCGCATGTACGGTAGTTTCTCCGGTACGCGTTTTGAAAACAAAACCTTTAATACCAACAATATCTCCAATGTCTACCATCTTTTTGAAAACCGTATTGTAGTTTTCAACACCAACATCATCACGGCGAATATAGATCTGAATAGTTCCTTCTGAATCCTGAAGATTAAAGAAAGCAGCTTTACCCATAATACGGCGAGTCATTACTCGTCCGGCAACGGAGACTACTTCTGACTCAGGATTTGATTCTTCATCCCTGATCAGACTCTCTTCCGCTAAAATCTGTTTACTAGAATGGGTTACGTCGAAGGAGTATGGATAAGGATTTACTCCCAGTTTATTAAGTTCAGTAAGTTTTTCGCGGCGTATTTCTTCTTGTTCAGAATGTGTAAGTTCTTGGTTCGACATGTAATCGTTTAATTAATAAGTTGTATTGCGAATCAGAAGCACTGAAAATACCGAATTAAGCGGATAATTGTGACATTAACATTAATCTTTATTCATTCTTTTGGAACTGCTGGATACTTCTTTAATTACTGACTTTCCCGGGAAGGTTAAACTGGGCTTTAGTGAAATAAAAACTGATCTGTCAATTGATCTGCTTTCAGAGAGAGAACGATTGGAATGGGATGGCTTCACAAATCAGCAAAGAAAAGATGAATACCTTTCAGCGCGTCATCTTTTCAAAGAAATATTATCTGTTTCAGGATTAAGTTCAGATTTTGAAATATTTAAACATCCACTGGGTAAACCATACGCACAAAATGGAAATAAGGAGCTTTTTCTGAGTTTTAGTCATTCCAAAAACCATGTTTTTTGTGCGATCTCAGAAACCGTTGACGTTGGATTAGATACTGAGTGGCTGGACAGAAAAGTAGACCAAAGGATTGTGAAGAGGATACTCGGGGAATCGGAGTGGGAGGTTTTTTCAGATGAAGACCCCATACTACTTTGGACGATCAAGGAAGCTGCAGTAAAGTGCTTGGGAACAGGATTAAGAACCAATTTAAAAGAACTGGAAATACAGAAAAAAAACGATATTAAATTCTTAGTAAGAATTAATGATGAAAAAACATTTCAAATTTGTAGTTTCCAAGAACTGAATCACCAAATTTCTATTGCTTATTAAAGCTTTAAAAAACGGTTCTGTAGTATGTAGACCTGAAGAGACGTAATCTCATCTAATGGGATTAGTGTCTTCAGGTTTTTTTATGCCTAAGATTTAAATAAAATATCAGCACATGGCTTTTGCAAATATTTCCAGAGAGGAACTAAAATCATCACTGAACAAAACGGTTCCGGTTGCCAACGGGCTGAAGAACATAAAGATGCTTTTTGTTCCGACCCATATTGATCCAAATAATCCCGAAGAATTAACATCCATATATAAGAATGTTTGTTCTTCAGAGTTTGAAACTCTTGTAGTTATTGAGTCTTACAAAGGTGAGCTTGAGAAGAAATTAAGTATTCCTTCAAATCATTCTTTTACTACTCCATTTGGTGAAGTTTCTGTCAATGATAAACTCAGAAATGAGCTATGTGATGAAGAAGACGACTTTTATATTAATGATGGCGGAATGAGTGACAAAATGAGTTTATATACTCAATTAATGATGTTACAGGTATGCCAGGATGATTTTGATGTGGTAAGTATTCAAATAGGAGATTATGATCCGGCTATTGTAAAGGAGTTGGCTTTTGCTCTGGATGAGCTATTCCGAAACCGAAACGCATTATTGGTTTTTTGCTGCGATCTGCCAAGTTCGAATACCTCAGAATTGGAAAAACTAAAAGGTTTGATAGAAAGTAATAACGAATCCGGTTTGCACCATTACCTGAACAGTAAAGAGAAAGAAGTAGAAGGAGCTCGCGCGTTTATGACCGGTATTTTAGTTTCTAAATACTGGGATCTTGACATTTGGTTCACACCGGTAAATGAAAAAACAACATATACGGGTGGCTTTGCACATGCACCAATAGCTCAGCACGCTATATGATCAAAAAACCCTCAATATCAATATTTGGTCTTGGAAGAGTTGGGGGTGTTCTGCAAAAATCTCTATCTGATTCGGATTATCAGATCAAGTCAGCATTCATAAGAGATACATTTCCGGATTCAGCAGATCAATTGGGCGACTTGATTTTTCTTGCCGTTCAAGACTCGGAAATTGAAAGTTTGGTAAATAAATTGACGACTTCCTTTCCGGATTATTCAGGCAAATTCATTATTCATTGTTCGGGAACACTGGATGCATCTGTATTGGAGCCTTTCAGAAGTAAAGGCGCTAAAATAGCTTCTTTTCATCCGTTGAAGGCTATTACTCTAAATGATGATTCTCTGGAGAATGTCTGGTTTGATATGGACGGAGATGACGATGCATTAAAGATTCTGGAAAAACTAGCAAAGGATTTTAAGGCAAATAGCTTTAAAGTGAAACCGGAAGCAAAACCACTTTTACATGCCGCTGCTGTAGTGTCAGCTAATTATGTTGTTACGCTTATGAAGTTGGCAACTGATCTGGCAAAAGCAGGAGATATAGATCCTGAAGTTGCATTAAAAGCTTTATTACCCTTAACGGAATCATCGGTTTCCAATATCAAAGAGAAGGGTTTTCAGGACGCATTAACAGGACCAATCGCCAGAGGAGATGAAGAAACCATCAAGGCGCATGTTAAAATTTTGAAAAAGCACCCGGACCTTTTGAGCATATATAAAAAATTGGGTTATTTAACCGTTGAACTGACCCGACTTGACACAGTATCCAAAGAGAAGCTTAAAAAACTGCTCGAATAAATTTTATCATAAAAAATGAAAATAAGACACCTTTATTTAGTCCTTATTTGTGTGTGTATTGGCTGCACAGATCAAACAGAAAAGAAAATACTTGTTGATACAAACGCCACTCAATTGGTAGATCAGATCGAGTCTTACAAGGGAGAAAAGCCTGTTTTGGTAAATTTTTGGGCTACATGGTGCGTGCCTTGTATTGAAGAGTTTCCGTATATAATGAAATTGAAAGAGAATTATAGCAACGAATTTGAACTGATCTTTGTATCGGGAGATTTTGAAGAAGCTAAAGAAGAGGCTAAAGAGTTTTTGAAGGAACAGAATGTAGATTTTACTACTTATTATAAAACAGGTAAAGACAATGAGTTTATTCAAACCGTATCTGAAACCTGGTCAGGAGCGTTGCCATACACTGTAATTTATTCAAGAGATGGTAGCATTTCAGCAGAATGGGAAGGTAAAGCAGAGTATGAACAATTTGAACAAGAATTATTAAAAGTAATAAAGGAAGGTTGAGATTATGAAAAAGATAAATATGCTGTTGTCTGGTTTTTTGGTTGGTCTGTTAATTGTCGGCACGGGATTGTCGCAACAAATGGAAGAACTTCCGATTGGCTCAGACGCACCTATGACAGATCTAAGTATGCAAACGGTTTCCGGTGAAGAAATCACTCTTAAACAAGCTGCAGATGAAAACGGATTAGTGGTGATTTTTTCATGTAATACTTGTCCGTGGGTAGAACGTTGGGAAGACCGATACCCGATGGTTTTTGATATCACTGAAAATAATAAAATTGGCATGATCGCATTGAATCCTAATGAAGATTACCGTGAAAGAGGAGATGGAATGCAGGACATGGTTTTAAGGGCTAAGAAAATGGAATATGAGTTTCCATATGCTCTCGACAAAGATCATAAAATCGCAGATGCTTTCGGAGCCACCCGAACTCCTCATATTTATTTATTCGATGCCGATATGAAATTGGTTTATGTTGGAGCGATTGATGACAATGCCCGAGATGCAAATGCTGTTGAAAGCTTTTATCTGAAAGATGCGATCGAACAAATGGTTGCAGGAGAGAAGATCACACAATCAAAAACAAAATCACTGGGTTGTACTATAAAAAGAGTAGATTAATTACAATCTGTTTCTTAAATGTAATGTAAGATTTGAAACCATCTACCAAAGATTTTTATCAGCGCGTTTATGAATTGGTAGCCCAAATTCCGGAAGGTCGTGTTACTTCCTACGGTGTGATTGCAGGATATCTCGGAGTTGAGTCCGGAGCTAGAATGGTTGGATACGCACTTAATAACTACGATCCTGAACAACTTGGTTATCATATCCCGGCTCACAGAGTTTTAAATCGTCTTGGACAACTTACAGGCAGAGCTTTTTTTGAAGATGATTCAATGCGTGAGAGATTGGAACAAGAAGGAGTGGAATTCACTTCAGAATACACCGTTAACTTCAATAAACATTTTTGGAATCCGTTTGATGAGTTATAACTTGTTGTCATCTGATCAAGAAATTATTAGAAAAATGAAATCGCTGAAATTCATATCGCTGTTTATACTTTTAGCTGCTGCCTCATTGGAGGTAATTGCACAAAGATCATTGAGTATTGGAAGTGAAGTACCTATGCTCGATCACAGTGTTGAGGACATAAACGGTCGTTCAATTACTCTTTCACAAACAGCACAACAGAACGGTTTATTAGTTGTGTTCTCATGCAATACCTGTCCGATGGTCTCAAGATGGGAAGACAGAATGAAGGCAGTCGCAAACTCTGCCAGACTAAATAATATCGGAATGCTTGTACTCAATCCCAATGAGAGGATCCGAGAGCGTGGTGAATCATTAAGTGATATGAAACGCAGAGCAACCAAGCAAACCTATAATTTTTTGTATGCATCGGATAAAGATCATGTAATAGCGGATGCCTTCGGCGCTAGCAGAACTCCTGAGGTATTTTTGTTTGATGGATCTTTGAAATTGGTTTATAAAGGCAGCATTGATGATAATGCAAACAGTGCTTCAGCTGTTAAAAATCATTATTTGGAAGACGCTATTCAGGCTTTAGCTTCAGGTACAGAAATTGAAGTTAAAAGAAGCGCTCCAAAAGGTTGTCCGATAAAGCGAAACGAGTAATTCTTATAAAAATCTCTTATTTTTAAAGGGCTCATCCGATGATGAGCTTTTTTTATGCTAATATTTTAAAACAGTTGCCGGAATTATATGCCAACGTGGACACTACATACCGAATTTAAATTTGATGCAGCACACTTTATTGAAGGATACAATGGAAAATGTGGAAGAATGCATGGCCATTCCTATAAAGTTAAGATCTCTGCGAAATCCAATAAATTGAATCCATCTGCTTATTTGAACACAGATGATATGGTCTGCGATTTTAAAGAACTTAAATGGGCAGCAAAAGATGCGGATAAAGGCGGACTTGATCACGGTTTCCTTAACGATCTGATCGAAGCAAATACAACAGCAGAACGAATTGCAGAGTTTATCCATACAGAAACTACGAAAAGAATTCCGGCAGGAATTGATCTTAAAGTGATTGTGTGGGAAACAGACACCTGCTGGGTAGAGTACACGGATAAGGATGAGTAGTTTTTATCATTTCACTGTATAAAAAAAGCTGTCATCCTGAACTTGTTTCAGGATCTTTGTGGGGTTTATTTCTGGTTGTTATATCCAACACATGGATCAATGCTGTTATAACCTCCATCACCCCGCTACGAAGCAGTTCGTTGGCTCTTTGTACTTTTGGACCGCCAAAAGTACCAAAAGCTCCCGACAAGAATTATTGGCGCGAACTCCATTACATCGACTAATCATTACAAAAGGTCTTCGGTCATATGATACATATTCACGAATCAGCCAGAAGTGTAATGATTGCTCCTTCGGAGCCGTCGATTTCATTGCGTTCTTGTTTCGCCAATAATTCTAAAGGTCGGATTTGATTGTGTTTTTTGATGCTAATTGTTTCACGTCAGAACCTTTTTGATACACTCAAAATCACATAAATAGGTCATCCTGAACTCGTTTCAGGATCTTTGCGGGGTTTATTTCTGGTTGTTATAACCAAAACATCGATCAGCGCTGACACAACCACAACAAGTCCTGATTGCAGAGGAATAAACGGACCTCCCCGGTTCCGAAATAAATTCGTGGGTTCTGAGTAGTTCGCCCCTCCTTGGATAAGGAGGGGAATTCCCGAGTTAATTCTAAATTTTATCAACGAGTCCTCCTCCTGTTGTAGGAGGAGACAGAGGAGGTCTTTAACTTTAATAACTACAAACAAGGTCATTCCTGCGAAGGCAGGAATCCGGATCGTAATCATAATCATAACCCTTTAAAGCTATCCGGATTTCGGGCTTACACCACGAGATGACCCGTTTTATTGTTTTTTCTGTAGAACTTCCAAAAATTCATCTGATGGATAGCCTGTCTGAAGAACCTTCGTAACAATCAGGTTTGACAAATTATTCATTTACTTTTGTCTTGATACAAAAGTAACAAAAGATCAAGGCGAAGTATTAAAACCGAGCTCGCTTAATTGCCGCTGAATAATTCCAAAGGTCTTCGATCTTTTAGAGAAAATTTCTACACTCTTCACCTGAAGGAATTATTCCCATTTCGCGGACGCTTACAATTCTTGCTCACTAACCGGTTTTAATACTAATGCCGATAAAAGTAGAACCGTCATCCTGAACTTGTTTCAGGATCTTTGCGGGGTTTATTGCTAGTTGTTATATCCGAAACATTGATCAGCGCTTGCAATATCTCATGAGTCATTCCTGCGAAGGCAGGAATCCGGATCGTAATTAAAGAGTGTGATCTTCAAAAAAGATCCAGATCTCGGGCATACGCCGCGAGATGACCCGTTTAATTATTTTTTCTGTAGAACTTCCAAAAATTCATCTGACGGATTACCCGTCTGATGAATCTTCGTAGAAACAACCTCAACAAGTCCCATCCTCTGGTTTCTTCTGGTTAGTATTAGCCGTATTTTGTGAAATCAATAAAATCCCGTTTTTATAAACAGTTCCCTCAATACTATGAACAAGCAACCGGTTGCTTTAATGAATGATGAAAAAGAGATACTCGACGTCGAATATCCGATCGTGGAGCATTTCTATACGATACAGGGCGAAGGTGCGCATTCGGGAAGAGCTTCCTATTTCATCAGAACAGCGGGTTGTGATGTAAACTGCTGGTGGTGCGATGTAAAGGAAAGCTGGGAAGAAGAAGGTCACCCGGTGATGAAAGTCTCTGAGCTGGTGGAAGTCGTAAAAGAAAGCGGCGCTCCATTTGTAGTGATCACCGGTGGGGAACCGTTGATGCACGATCTGTTTCCGCTTACAAAAGCTTTGCACTCGCTTGGCGTTCAGATTCATATTGAAACTAGTGGCTCATCTCCGTTGACCGGAGAATTAGACTGGATCACACTTTCGCCCAAGAGGTTTAAAAAACCTACTGAAGAGATCTTTGAATTTGTGGACGAACTGAAAGTAGTGGTACTGACCAACAAAGATCTGGCTTGGGCAGAAGAAAATGCAGCTAAATGTCCCGAAGGAACGACTTTATTACTACAACCGGAATGGGACACTCCGAAATCCATTCCGCTTATTGTGGATTATGTGAAAGAACATCCTGAGTGGGGAATCAGCCTGCAGACACACAAGTTTTTGAAGGTTCCGTAATGAGTTTCAAAAAATCATCTGTTTTGATAACAGGGGGGAGCAAAGGAATCGGTCTTTCCATAGCAAAGATGTTTGCTGAAAAGACTGATCATCCTTTAGTGCTGATTGCACGCAACACATCCGCTCTGGAAAAAGCTAAACAACAATGTCTGGATTGGGGCGCACCAAAAGTAGAAATCATTTCTGCAGACCTGACCTCAGTAGAAGAAATTGCCGCTATTGATTTCAGATCTTTGAATCCGGGAATTTTAGTAAACAATGCCGGTGTATTTTTATTTAAGCAGTTAGCAGATACAACTGCTGAAGAATATGACCGACAATACCGACTCAATACATTTTCTACCTTCAATATGACAAAACAAGTGCTTCCGGTATTGAAAGAACAAGAGCGAGGCTTGATCGTGAATATTTGCTCACAGGCTTCCAAAAAAGGCTATGGAGACAGCGGCGCATACACGATGAGTAAACATGCACTTTTGGGTTACACGCGTTCTCTGCGGAAAGAATTAGCCAAAACCAATATTGCCGTTACGGCTGTTAATCTGGGACAAACCTATTCTACTTCCTGGGAAGGTGTGGATATTGAAACTGAAAAGCTGATCGATCCGGAAGATGTGGGAAGAATGATCGTTTCACTTTCTGAACTCAGCGCCAGAAGTGTGGTGGAAGAAATCGATATTATGCCACAGGGTGGAGAAGTAAAGCCGATGTAGGCTTCAATCCTTAAAATCAGGTTTCCGTTTTTCCTTCATGGCTTCAAATACTTCAGCCATATCATCAGAGAATAACATAGTGGAATTCCACTCCGCAATATATTCAAGGCCGTCTTTAACGGAATGATCTTTTGAATGTCGTAGTACGTTTTTAGTGCCCCGAATGGAAATGGGTGACTTTTCAGCAATAGTTTTGGCAATTTTCATAACGCCTTCGTGCAATAATTCTTCGGTGTCAAAACATTCATTTACCAAATGGATTTCTTTGGCTTCGGGACCGAATACATTCTTTCCGGTGTAGGCCATTTCTGCTACGATGGAATGGGAGATGATCTTTGGTAAGCGTTGAAGCGTGCCCAGATCGGCAACCATGGCCAGATCAATTTCTTTGATACAGAAGTAGGCGTCTTTAGTGCAATATCTCAGATCACATGCAGCAACTATATCTACTCCACCGCCGATACATCCGTTGTGGACGGCAGCGATCACCGGTTTGGAACATTTTTCTATGGAGGTAACCGCTTGCTGAAGGGTTAGAATGAATTCTTTGGCTTTCTCACTTCGTTGGTCTTGATCGGATATAGCTCGCAATTGATCGATGGACATTAACAACTCCAGATCTATTCCGGCACAGAAATGTTTTCCTTCTCCGGAGAGAATGATCACTCTGACTTCAGCGGTTTCCGACAGCGTTTCAAAAATGGATCGCATTTCAAGCCAGGCGTCCATGTTAAGCGCGTTCGACTTTTCCGTTCGATTGAAAGCAACCCGCGCTATTTTATGTTCTATGTCAACGTTGAAGTGATCGTATTCCATTGCAATGAATTTGTTGGATGGTTGAAGATGAAATTGGGTTTAATATCAATACTCACAAGTTTATATCAAAGTGAGCACCCGTTGACTAGTTGAAGAAATGATGAGACCCTTCCTGAAGGGTGGGAAGATTTAGAAATCAGAGGCTTACTTAATTAAATAGCTAAAGTTATCGATTTGCAAACGGTCTCGGCTATGAACAGTTGCATATTCTTACTTGTAAACATTTTAGCTTGCTAGCTTTACCTTTTTTATAGTGTTTTTCTCTTAGCGTTTGATACTACCCAAGATTCAATGGCTCCACTCGAAAGGAATTTATCAGCTAGTTGTTCTTTTGATTCAGGTAAATTTAGGATTTCAATTGAGACTTGAATACGTGTATACAAATCATTCATAGCTCCTTCTGAAATATTCAATTTAGGATTATCTAGTGAATTGAAAAGAAAACGAAAAAAATCTCCAGTGTTTTCATTATTAGTGTATCCCTCATATCTAATATTATTCCATCCCCAAACTGACCAACTGCATAAACCAGTAAAGAGATTTTTTTGAATGTTGTTAGGAAGCCAATCGCTTTTTGAAGATAATATCCAAATTAAACAGTCTATTAAGTCATATAAACAAACTGAAGGACCAATACCTCCACTATCTCCAGAAAAGTAAAAGCTAGCAATTGTAGTAGCTCCATAATTCCCAAAGTTTTTATCACGTAATGCAACTTCCTTTATACAAGTATATTTTTGGTTGAAATTTTTTTGAGTATATAATTCATCAAATTTGGATTCCATAAAATCCCCCATACCTTTTATAGTAAGTTGAGGGAAAAATAAAGCAGTTTTTAATGGTTGTTTAAGACAAATTTCTTGTAAGCCCGCTTGGGAATTAATGAAGTCTATGATTTTCTTTGGACTTGATAGTTGACTTATTTCCTCTTCTATGGCATTTTCTCTCCATGTCATTTGTAATGCATTTTGCCCAATATATTTTCCTCGGGCGGAAGGTTCAAATCCAAGCCAAGGGATACTGAATTTTAAATAGTCATTTTGTAGTACCGTATCTCCGGGATATTCTAAAACATCTAACCACCAATCGTTTGAAATTATTGGTGGATTGTACCCATTAGATATTAAATATTCTCTAGCTACTATTAATGTTGAGCCTTTTGGATTTATTACTTTCTCAATTCGGTTAACTACTTTTTCAATTCCAATGTTAGATTTTATCGCAATTTTATCAGCAAGGGAGGGTGAATAAGATAGAATATCTTCTTTGTCAATGTTGTGCCATATTGGTAGAATGAGATTGTTTTTTGAATTTAGTTGCCTTTGAACAAGTCCGTCAAGCTCCCAATTAGTCCATTCCTTATTAAAAAAGTCCTTACTTAAAACTACAATTCCGAATCTAGATTTTGACAGCCCTAAATCTATCGATTGTCTTAAACTGTCTCCAATTTTTAGAGAATGCTCGTCATACCAAACTTCAATTCTTCTCAGACGTAACTTCTCCGCTAATTCTCTTACAAAGTCATCTTTATCTTCGGAAGCGTGGGAAATAAATACATCAAAATTCATTTTCTTTTCAATTTGCTGTTTTGGTTGCAGCTAGTAAGATTTGCGAATATCGGTTTTGGACTATTTTTCAGTCCATAGTGGGTGAACCTAGATAAGGATTAAAAACATTTAAGGAAACTGTTTACCAGTCATAGGCTATATACCTTGAAATAGGTCGTTTCTATTCTTCAGAATCATATTTTTCAAATTCGATTTTTAACCACTCTATGTGTTCCGCCAAGACATTTTTTATAGCTTTTTCATTATGTCTAATTTTGGTTTTAATTAAATCATCTTTAAAGTATATATCCTGTTCTTTTTTCAAAGACTCTAATCTTTCGAAATAGTCGTTCATTAACCAGTCTCTACAAAACATTTCTTCATTGTCAATAAAAGGCTCGTCATTTGATTCTTCCTGGTTTTTATAATATTTCGAAAATAACTCAGCTGAATTATCCTTAGGAAATCCAATCATATCAACCACAATATCCCAGTTAGAATTATCAAGTCCATTAAATTCAATTTGAATTCCCTTTTCCTCTAATTCTTCCAATAGAGAATTTATTCTATATCCTATATATAGTATTTCGATTAAGTGTTCTTTCATTTAATTAGAGTGAGTTGAAATGACATACAACAAAGACGTAAGTGGAAATTAATATATAGCTAAGTTTTACTTATGCCATTCTTAAAAAGAATTTGGATAAAGTGAACAATTCCAGCAAGTAAAGCAAAAACTTATTATTCGGGTATTTCCGGTTGGTTATTCTGGGGATTTGCAATTTCGGAATGGATTCATCCGCCATAAAACCTTTCGGGGCGGATTGCGATCCGCCCGTACGGAATTTGGGTTTTTAATTCGCCGTTCTAAATACGGAGGGACATTTTGCGTTCAAAATTCGGTAGGTCTTGATCCGATTCAGCGGTCGTTCAGTCCTTTGCCTTCAAGAATGTCGGGAATGCATTTTTCAACTCGAGAAGCCCGGGTTTTGGATTGTTTGGCTCCTGAGAAGTGGAGGAGATAGCCTCTTTGTCGGCCGGGAGTTAGTGACTCAAAAGCTTCTTTCAGTTCAGGGATGGTATCCAGTTTTTTCCGGAATTCTTCAGCCATTTCAAAGTCAGTAGTCTTTTTCATCGGTACTTCCAGTCCTGCTTTTTCAACTTCAACCGCTTCAAAGATATAAGATCGTATAACCGCCATCATATCATTTATTTGTTTCACATCGGTGAAGCGAATTTGTCGTGCCGACTGTACATTTTTGGTCTGCTGTACTAAAATGTCTTCCGCATCATTCAGCAGCACTCCTTTATGAAACAACAGTGCGCAGTAGTCTTTAAATCCGTGTATCAGCACCACATTGTTCCCGTTTACGGTGTAGCATGGTTTGCCCCATTTTAATTCTTCGGTCAGTCCGCAATCCAGAATAATGGTTCTCAATAATTCATATTCGTCCTGCCATTTGCTGTTTTTATTAAAAAAGAAATCAACCTTGGGATTCATGCGTGCATTTACTGATTTAGCGTTGGGATTTTTCGTTCCGCGGATCTGAGAACCTGATGCATAGTAAAAATAATCGTTTTTTTTCGAAACAGAAGTAGTTGCCAAAGATTCATTTTTATCTCTACAACCGCCGGGCGTGAACGCCCTACTAGCATAAATTTTGTTATGTGATTTTTAAACAAGCAGATCCTTCAGGTTCTGCGGTTTATGCAATTGCCTGCCTTTAGTCGCTGCGGGATAAATCCCTGGCTAGTTAACTTGAGTAAATATAAATCACCACCAACATTCAGTATTAAGTTCGCTAGAGAGGACTTCAGTCCGACCGGATTCTCTTAGTAATTAAATTCCTCGTCCACAAAACCGCCGGGCTGAAGCCCTTGCTAGCTTATGTGAGAGCTGGGGATCAGGATGACCCATTAATTTGTTTAATAATATCTATCAACGAATTATCTGAGAACCAAAGGAATGACTTAAATTAGTATTCCCATGTCTTCAAAATAAATATGAACCTTTCCCTTTTTTGAACGACTATTCCTGTGAGATGAATAACAGATCAAATCATATTGTGAATGAGTCACTTGCCCGGGAGTATCAATCCGGAGATAGTGAGGCTTTAAAAGAGTTGATCAGGAGGTTTAATCCTCAGTTGAGATCTAAAATTTATTATCACACCAGAAATAAAGATTCTGTACATGATATCAGTCAAGATTGTTGGTATGCGATCATCACGAAACTGGAAGAAGTAAAATTTCAGGTGGGATTTGAAGCGTGGGCACTGAACATCGCTCGCAATAAATCCATAGACTGGATTCGTCAGCAACAAAGAGAAAGAAACCGAAAGTCAGATTCAGAGCAGGAAAATTCTTCAAGTGTACAAATCGAGGAAAGCAACCCCAGGGATTCCAGGATCAGCGAACTAAGAAAGAGTATGAATTTGCTGTCGGATGCTCAGAGAATCGTGCTGGAATTATTTTACGTGGAAAATTTGAGCATAAAGGAAATCTCAAGTGTGCTGGGGATATCTTCAGGAACAGTAAAATCGAGATTATTCAGCGCCAGAGAATATTTAAAGAAAACCATCAAATAAACTATTTAGATCTATTATGAAAAAAGAAGACATCGACAAACTGATAGAAGAGTCGTTAAACAAGGAAGATGCAAAGTTCTACCACGAACTTGAGGAAGAAGGATTGTTCAAGCAGTGGGGAGGATTGTACACCGGAAAATTAAAAAGCTGGGCAATTTTAACCACGATTGTTCAACTGATCTTTACAGTAGCTACCTTTTATTTCGGCTATCAGTTTTTTACTGCAACAGAAACCGGAGAGTTATTCAGATTAGGCGGAATATTTTTCATCATATTTTTTGCTTCATCTATGATGAAATTATGGCACTGGATGCAAATGGATAAGAATTCCATCTTGCGTGAAATGAAAAGAATGGAATTTCAGATTGCGGTGCTCTCTGAAAAAATCTCTGATAAAAGAGATTAAAATTCTCTTTCTAAAATTTCGGGATGCTCTTCATTTACTTTGATGAGCATCTCTCCAAACAACGTATTTGCCCACGCAAACCAGTCTCTGGTGTATTGAGTTGCATCATTTTTGTAGAAGCTTTCATGCATAAAACCGGTGTCAGCATGCGTTTCTTTCAGCATTTTGATACATAATGAGATCTCTTCAGCATCATTACTGGTTATCGCTCTTAAAATTATTCCCATCGGCCAAATGCTGTCTTTTCCGGAATGAGGACTTCCTTGTCCCGTTGCAGCTGTGCCCGAATTGAAATATGGATTGTTCTCACTCAATAAAAACTTTCGGGTATTTTTGTAAAGTTGACTATCCGGTTTTACAGCTTCTATATATGGCAAAGACATCAGAGAAGGAACGTTGGCATCATCCATGAAGATCTTGTTTCCAAAACCGTCTACTTCGTAAGCGTAGATCTTACCAAAATTCAGATGCTCAAAAACAGCTTGATCTTCAATGGCCTGTTCAACTTGTTTTGCGAACATTTTACACTCATGTGCGAAATCATGATCATCAAGTTCATTCATATAAATATCATGAAGCTGATTCAATGAAGTAACAGCAAACAAATTGGACGGAATCAGATACTGATAAATGGTAGAATCGTCAGAAGGACGGAAAGCAGAACAGATCAATCCGGTTGGTTTTAATTGCCTTCCGGTTCCGTTAAAAGGTGGACTGTCGATCATTACAGATGTTCTTCTGGCAAATCTGTATGGAGTAGTTCCGTCCATACGCTGTTCAGTTCTGAGTGTTTGAACTGCCAATTTCATTGCTTTGTCCCAATCGTCATCAAAAGCGGAAGTGTCACCGGTAATTTGGTAATATGCATTCGACAGGCGAACAGCGTAGCACAAAGAATCGATTTCCCATTTACGCTCGTGAATTCCGGGAAGCATTTGAGCGGAATCATCTTTCCAGTACGATTCTTTGGTTACATCTTTGTAAAAAGCATTCGCATAAGGATCAAGATTGATACATTTCGTTTGGCGGTTGATGAGGCCTTTCACCAACTCTTTCAGTTTTTCATCTTTGTTAATAAGTGGTAAGTAAGGCCAAACCTGAGCTGTGGAATCTCTCAACCACATGGCATCGATATCTCCGGTTATGATGAAAGTGTCGGGCTTACCGTCAATGTATTCGAAGTCGACCGTAGTATCGAGCGTATTCGGATAACAGTTCTCAAAAAGCCATGCAACTTCCTCATCTTTAATAACAGATTTCATTTCTTTGATCACTTCTTCAACTGCGGAACTGCTGAATGTACGCTCCGAAACCAGCGGACGTTTGCTGATAAATTCTTTTTTGGTGATGAAGCTCCCGAGTGGCATTGCGGATAAAGCCCCCAATGCAAGAGAGGAATTTTTGAGAAAGGTTTTTCGATTCATATCAGGGTATTTATTTCCTGAGAAGATGAATCAATAGACATGCATTTGCAAGTGCTGATATCTAGTTATTCAATAATATGATTGATAAGTTAAGAATAGTTGCAAAGCTTACCCAAGCCAGATAGGGATATAAAAGCCACGCTGCCATTCTGTTGATGGGTTTGAACAATTTGATGGTGCAGACGATCAGAATGATCAAAATTATGATGTCAATAAAAGCTAATAATGGATTCTGCATCCCAAAGAAAAAGATACTCCATATTCCGTTTACAACTAATTGAGAGCCGAAGACGATTATAGCTTTATTCTTTTCTTTACCTGAAATATCAGAGCTCCAAATTTTACCTAAAGCAATTCCCATAAAGATATACAGGAAAGTCCATACAGGTCCGAAGATCCAGTTTGGAGGGTTAAATATTGGCTTTTCAAGTGTTGAATACCAACCTGAAATATTATCTGAAGTTGAGATTCCGGAGAGAAATCCTATAAGCAAACATAGTGCAATGGAAACAGGAAGTTTATACTTATTTGGGATAGACATTTTTACTTTTTGAAATGATAATGTCAGTTACTTCTAAAAAATTCCCTCAACTTGAATTTAAACTTACTAACTTCTCGGTTCATCGAAATAGATATGATATGAAAAAAGAACTCGAATCTATTCGGGAACGACTAGACCAAATTGATAAAACCATACTTAAAGCGGTTGCTGAAAGACAGGATATTGTAAAAGAAGTTGCTGCGCTTAAGATCGACAAAGAAGCCGGTATCCGTGACATGGAAAGGGAAGAGCAACTTCTGAATCGAGTTCGTCTTTTTGCTCAGGAAATAGGTTTGGACAGATATTATGCTGAGCATTTGTTTCGTGAGATCATCACAAACTCTGTCCGATTTCAAACTCATTCGCTGGTTGATCATCAGAATGAAAGTAATGGCGAGACTATCAAGGTAAGTTATCAGGGCACAGACGGAGCCTATTCACATCTGGCAATTCAACGACATTTTGGTGAGCGTTATGGTAAAGTAGAAAGCTATGGTTACGACACTTTTTTAGGAGCTGCAAAAGCAGTAAAGGAAGGTGAAGTGGATCTGGCTTGCTTGCCGATAGAAAATACAACAGCCGGCTCCATCAATGATACTTATGACATTCTGGGAGAAGCACATCTTCATATTGTGGGTGAGGAGATCCTGAAAATAGTTCACTGTTTATTAGCCGTTGAAGAAGTAGATGTTTCGCAGATCCGAAGAATTCTATCACATCCTCAAGCGATCGCACAGTGTACTCACTTTCTCTCAAGACTTCCGAGAAGTAAAGTAGAATCTTATCTGGATACGGCAATTTCAGCCCGAAAAGTTCTGGAAGACGGAGACCTGTCTCAGGCAGCTATAGCCGGAGCACATGCCGCTGATCATTATGGTTTAAAAGTAATTGCTCATGACATCGCAAATCAAAAAGAGAATTATACCAGATTTGTAATTGTGGCTCCAAAACCGGTTAAAGTTGATCTTCAGATCCCGGCTAAAACTTCACTGTTGATGGTGACCTCCAATGAGGAAGGTTCTTTGATAGAATGCCTGAATGTGCTACATGAGTTCGGTATCAATATGAGCAAACTGGAATCGCGACCAAGAATGAATGAGCCATGGAGATATTCTTTCCATTTGGATATAATGGCAAATACTGCAGATGCCGAAACCAAGAAAGCACTAAAGAAACTGAAAGAAAAAGCAGCAGAATTAACTATTCTTGGTTGTTATGCGAAACAGGAAAACTGACTTCAGAATGAATAAGTCAATCTGAAAAAAGTACTGTAAAAAATCGGATTAAAATCATTTCTGGAATCACGGATTCTGTATCTCACGTCAAAGTTTAATTTATCAGAAAAGATGTACTTGTACCTGAACTCGATGTCATCAGTATTTCGGGCGTAAGCAGTTCCTGTAAGCCACTGATTATCATTCATTGCCAGTTCCACCATAAACTCGTGCTTCTCTGCAAAATTATTTATACCAAAAGAAGCAACAGCACTGGTTCCATCTGAAAAAGATGTATTTAAATTCTGACCTAACTCTCCTACAATTCTAAACGAACCACCTTTCAATAATTCCTTTTTGGGGATATCAATAGCGATTCTAGAATCAAGAACGATATAAGTTGTGTATCCATCAGGTTTAGAATATGCATCAGGTGCAATAAAAAGTCCAAAACCTTTTTGAATAATATTTTTTTCATCTCTGGTTCTGTTTTCCACTCCAAAATAACCTACTACATTATGCTCATTATTCTGAAAGTTCAAAGGAATGGAATAAGGATGAGTAAGGTTGCCACGATTTTGATATTCCAGAACCATCTCACCGTACCAATCACCAGTAACTGATTTTTTGATATACAAACCATCCGTCCAGTGTACAAAATTGGCATTGCTTTGAAATTTCAAATGCGACCGTTTTGCATTGCTGAGTACATTTACGCTGTGTTGAAATCTTCCGAACTTTACCTGGAAGTCAGATTTTTTAAACTGGTAATAGAATTCATCAAAAGAAACCGAACCATAAGCCAATGCTCGGTTTCCATCCGCTTTAATAGTAAACTTTAAAGGTTCCAGTTCTTTCGACACCAGATATACCAATCTGCCCGAAAAAGAGTGATTTTCATTGAACAGATATTTAACGCCCGGCCGTAATCTTAAAAGTGAATTTGGTCCGCCAATTCCATCCGCATCCGTATCAAATCCTATGTGTGCTATTCTTACATCACCATAAAATTGTAGGTTTGACTCCTGAGCCATAGCTGAACTTGAAAACAAGAAAATTGTAAGGAGCAGAAAAACAGAATTATTAAATTTCTTCATAATTGAATTGAGGGAGTTTTTTTTTGATTAACAAAAATTACGGAACTGTTAAATTCATTCCGATAGAAACAAAAAATATTTTTTTGTGGGACTAAGTGGTTTTATACAAACAATGAATCTTCAAAGGATGCTCATCTTCCAACAAAGGGTGATCAAACTCTCCGATCTTTTTCATGCCGATCTTCTGCATCACTTTCTCAGAAGCTTTATTGAGCAGTGAAGTGAATGAGTAAACTTCATCTAAATTAAGATCAGAATGGGCGAAGTCCAAACAACGAGAAGCACCTTCCGTTGCAAGACCACGGTTCCAGTATTTTTTGTCCAGACGCCAGCCAACTTCAACACATGGAGTAAAATCAGCTTCAAAATCGGTTCTCTTTAAACCGATAAAGCCCACAAATTTCTTTTCTGAAAGTAGGTCTACTGCGTAAAACCCAAAACCATGTTTACCAATATGATCGTTTATCCTGTTCATTAATGACAGAGTTTGTTCCTTGTCCAAAGCAGAAGGGAAGAATTCCATTACCTCAGGATCTGAATTCATTTTGCGGAAAAGATCCAGATCAGTTTCTTTGAATGACCTGAAACCTAGTCTTTCAGAGTTAAAATAATAGCCTTGATCAACCAATTTTTACCTTTCCATCTTTCCATTCTATATCAAAAGGCTCCTTTTGCTGAAGATCTTTTGAACTTCTGATCCACTTTTCATCTTGCCAAACGCGTGCGAATCCTTTTTCCAGAGGTCCATTTGGATTTAGTTTGTCAATGCGATGTTGGAAATCAAGTAAAATATCTTTTTGATTTCTGATCGAGGAGGTTGTGCGATGTCCAAGCTGTTCTTTAAGGTTGGAAATTTTAGTTCCGGCATTTTTCATCTTTTGCTGAACGGCAAGTAGAGCATAGGAACCGGCAAGATTTTTAACACGATCTTTATAAAACTGAATAGCTCCTGTGGTATTGAGCTGAAGTCTTCTGTAGAGATCTTCAACTTTCATATTTACTTCGTTGATATCCGGAACAGCCATTACAGCGGCATGTGTAGGAGTAGCAGCTCTGGAATCTGCAACAAAATCTGAAATAGAGAAATCAATTTCGTGTCCAACAGCGCTTATGACAGGGATCTCACAATGGAATACAGCTCTTGCTACTGCTTCTTCATTAAATGGCCATAGATCTTCGAGCGAACCACCGCCACGACCAATAATTACTACATCCACATTCTTATGATTAGAGAAGTAATTAATTCCATTTACAATTTCGGGAGCGGCGTTCACTCCTTGTACGCTGGCATGAAACAGCTTTACTTCCACGAGGGGCCATCTTTTCTGTAAAGTAGCTCTGATATCCTGAAAAGCCGCAGTAGTTTTAGAAGTTACAACCCCGATCCTTTGGGGAAATTTAGGAAGTGCCAGTTTATGTATGTCATCAAATAAACCTTCAGCTTTTAGTTTTGCTTTAAGTTTCTCAAATGCCTGCTGAAGTTTTCCAATTCCTGCTTGCTGTACAAGGTTTACAATCATCTGATAACGACCATGGGGTTCGTAAACCTGAATATCTCCGCCAATTACTATTTGCTGTCCGTCGGTAAGTTCTATTCCCAAGCGTTGTACAGTACTTCTCCATATCACACAAGGAAGTTGAGCTCCTGAATCTTTCAAAGTAAAGTAATAGTGTCCGTTTGCACTTTGTTTCACATTGCTGGCTTCGCCCTCAACCAGAATATCCATAAAATTCTGCTCGAGTACAGTTTTGATCTTTCCGGTTAGTTCGGAAACGGAAGGAATATCAAATAGAAAAGGTGTTTGTTCGGACATAAATAAATTGGTTTGAAGGAAACATACGGGATTTATTGATTCTGATTTAGTATAATGAGAGAAATTCTATCGTTATGAAGAAGATTTTCATCTTTATACTGCTTCTCTTTTTTATAAGCCCATCTGTGTTTACTCAGGACAGAAACCGATATCTGCTGGATATTTATGAGTACGATAAAGAATTGAATGAACTGGTAGAGAGAGTAATTGAAGCTCTGGGAGGACGGGAAAATAACTTACGAGTAGAATCCTTTCAAACAACCGGTGAAATTACTTATCAGACCGGTGAAAAAGCTACTTTCGATCTTTTTTATATGAAGAATGATTGGTTTCGAATAGATCAAAAAACCGAAGAAGAATATATTTTATTCGGTCGACATGGCAGAAAAGGTTGGATCAAAAGAATTAGTAAAGAGGACGGAGGAGAAGTTCAGAATCTAAAAGGTCGGAAGTTGAACGAGGAAGAACAATTTAACCTATATGAGAATAACCTTTTCGATTATGAAGATAAAAGATTGGATATCTATTATGAAGGAGAGATCAAAGTTGGAGAAGTAGAAGCGTACATAATCCGGCTTTCAGGTTTGAGATACGGAGAAGAAATGTACTATATCTCAAAAGAAACATATCGCCCTTTTATGAAACAGGTCTATTTTCTGGATGGAAAATATCAATCGGTTATAAATTATACGATCGATGAATACACAGAAGTAGATGGGGTTTGGTTGCCAAGAAAGATCGGAATGAAAAAAGGTACACAAACTAAAATGATAGAGTTCTTTAATTACGATCTGGCTGCTACTTTTGAAAAAGATTTTTTCACAAATTAGCTGATCACCGGCCTGACCATAATTTCAAAGTAATTTAACAAGGGGCATGTTTTGGTTAAAAAAACAGCCTCTTCCATATTTTTAGCTGCAATAATTGTATATCCAAGTATGATCTCTTTCGCTTCGATAAAAGGTCCATCTGTGATTACACGATCATGACTTATCAGATGGGTTCCGTAATCTTCCAAACGTTGTGAATCTATGTGCTGATCTCCAAGTTTCTTTATCCAGTTCACATGTAAACTTATTCTTTCTTTGAGGGCGGCAACTGAAGTGTCAACTCCATCCTGACCCCGAAAAATCAACATATATTTATTCATCTTGTACCATATTTTTTAAGGAAATCAATCCTTGTAACCAGAGAATAAACGGATTAACTAAGAATAATGCTATTTTATGATCCTGTAATCTATAATACCGGTTCACATAAATAAACTTTAAATGTATGATTGAAAGAGCAAATACATTCTTTGATAAATACAAAGACTATGCAGAAGTTTTTATCCGGATGATCATAGGTTTTCATTTGATCTATGGAACTCAGGATAATGTTTTTTCGTGGGACAGAATGCTTGAATTTTCGAAGTTTTTAGCAAACTTCGGTTTTCCAATCCCGTTGGTTTCGGCAGTTGTATCCGTTTACGCCCAATTCATTTGTGGAATACTTTTTATAGTCGGATTTCAGGTTCGTATTGCAGCCGTAATAATGATCGGTAACTTTATTATCGCACTGTTAATGGTTCATACGGATGACACTTATCCCGGTGCTTTTCCGGCTATTATGATGCTTGCAGGATCTCTGTATTTGTTGTTTAACGGGAGCAAAGTATTAAACGTGAATACTCTGTTGTCTAAGACAGAGTTGTAGGTGTCAGGTAATTCGGTGACAGTTTAGTAGAGACCCTTGTGCTAGGTTAAGCCTTTTTATCTGGTCTCGATGCTATGCGTTGGAAACGGACCTCCCCGGTTACGAAACAAATTCTTTGGTTCTGAGTAGTTCACCCCTCCTTGGATAAGGAGGGGAATTCCAGAGTTGATTCTAATTTTTATCAACGAGTCCTCCTCCTGTTGTAGGAGGAGACAGAGGAGGTTTTTACTTAAGTATTGTGAGTACATTTACTTGATATATGTACTTTTGTGCCGACAAAAGTACCATACAAAAAGGAATGCCCCTCGGCAAAAGGTCGGTGTAATTGGAAGCTTTATTGAAATACTGAGGTTTATTAGAAACGGGACAATTGTTGTAAGTGAATTATCTAACTTCTACAAGAGTGACTAAAAAGCTCTATTTAAGAACGAGTGTAATGGCTGAATAGCACGAAAATACTTCATAAGTGCTTCTACTTGATTGTTCTCTTTAACAAATGATGAGGTATTAAATTTCGCCATAGCGTAAAATTGTTTATTAGCTATGTAAGGGAGTTCACTTTCCAGGTTAGCATATTTTTTATCGAGCCTTTTATTCCGTTCACCCTGTAGTTCTCTGAAACTACTCTTGAATTGAGGATCATTAATTATGCTGATGAACTCTTCTTTGTTTGATGCGATGAGGTCTCTGACCTGAGAAAGTCTGTCTTTAGAAAGCTGATATAACCCGCCTCCAACATGAACATTTTCAGCTCCGATACCGACATAAAATCCCGGAACTTCCGATTTTTTTCCTTCAGAAGATAAACTGGCTTTCATTAGTATATTGTAAGGAGTTTTATCTTTCGAAAAGCGGATATCTCTGTTAATCCGAAATAAGGTTTTCTTGGCGTCTGTATGGAGATCAGGTTCAATTTCGAGGAGTGCAGGAATTAAGGCTTCTATCAATTCGATAAAAGGTTTACGAACGTGGTTCTCATAATCTTTTCGATGTTCATCAAACCATTCTTTGTGGTTATTTTTTTCAAGTCCTTCAAAAAAAGAGATGTAGTTTTGGTCGATCATAATTACTTCTTTTTAGCTAAAACTGCAGCTTCATAGGAATCTTCAGCCCATTGTTTCATTAATAGCTTGTCTTCTATTACATGAGCCGGCGCTGACCAATACGGCATTCCTTTACCTTTTTTGGTATGATCAAACGGTTTCATTCCTTCGGCTTCAAACTTTGGGATCAGCTCATTATTTACTCTGAAATAGAATGCATTTTCACTGGTCACCATCGCAAACATGATCTTGTCTTTGAAGATCCCGACACCGCCAAACATTTTTCTGGATGATGCACCTTCAAATTCTGATAGTTGATCAACGATGTAATCGACATATTCCTGATTTAAAGCCATGATTAATTACTTTTTTTGAATGATACTTAATGCTTCATGAGTCAGAGATTCCCATAATTCATGTTGAGAAAAGGAAACTTCAAACCAGCCTTCCAGCGGACCTTTATTTTTGAATGGATTAAAAGGAACAGATTCAAAATCCTGAGCTTCCGGATCAAAGCTTTTTCCGAATTTGAAAACCATATTTCCATTCTTAGAAATAAATGCAAATACACTCCCATCATATTTGATAGCTTCGGTACTCATCATCTTTCCGGTGGTAACCAGCTTTTCTTTTTCGATCAGCTTAGCTCTGATCTGCTCAAATAATAATGTTTGTTCTTTCATTCGATCAATTTATTGAATGACAATTGAGAATCCGAATAGGGGACATGGTTTTGTAAGGAATGGTGTGTGAGTTTGTCTTACTATTTATCCGCGAAGACCTGAAGGACTTCGCTGGCAAACAGTAACAAACATATTTCATAATGCCGAAAACGTATTCATCAGTTTGGCTTCATATTGTTTGGAGCACTAAACTACGGAAACCAAATTTGTTCAGGTCTTTCCGATATGATCTATTCAATTATTTAAAATCATATGGTGAGAAAAATGACATCACAGTTGATGTAATAAATGGAATTGAAGACCATGTTCATTTATTGATTCGTCTAAAAACCACACAGCAAATTTCAGAGGTAATAAATTTATTGAAAGGAGCCTCATCAAGATGGATAAATTTGAACGGGAACCTGGAAGAAACTTTCAAATGGCAGAATGGCTATGGTGTTTTCTCAGTAAGTGAAAAGGATATACCAAAAGTCAGAAACTATATCTATAAACAAGAAGAACACCATAAATCCATATCCTACTCAAAAGAATTGAAGAAATTGATCAAATAACTACCAATGAAACATTAGCCAGCGAATTCCTTCAGGTATTCGCGAATAGTACAGCAATGAATGTAGTGTAAGAGAAAAAAGAATTATTGGTTATAGATGAAATTCTGATGTGATGAGTTAAGATGGAAGTCACAGACTTCCTTCTCTTGTATTTTCAAGTTAGAAACTTGAAAAATCTGTGAGGTAATTTTATTTACTGCTACAGCGAAGACCTGAAGGACTTCGCTGGCAAACAGTAACAAACATATTTCATTAAGCTGAAGACATAAAGATATTAACTAAGATTCCAATAATGCCTTTCAATATTCAAATCATAAAGCCTTATATTTGTCCAATTCAAAAATCTAAATAGCTTAAAATGCTCCTGAAAAATCTTCGTCCGGTTAGTAAAGAACATAACGGAAAAGACACAATAGACATCAGAATACAAGATGGAAAGATCTCAGAAATAGGAAAATCTTTAAAAGCCGAGAAAGGAGAAGATTCTCATGATTTTGAAGGAGCTTATGTAAGTCCGGGTTGGATGGACATGCACATACACTTACGTGAGCCGGGTTATGAGCACAAAGAAACCATCAAAACCGGTTGTGCTGCAGCGGCTTTTGGTGGATTTACAGCGGTTGCTTGTATGCCGAATACTCAACCGGCTACTCACACCAGAGATGTTGTAGAATACATCATCAAAAAAGGAACTGAAACTCCGGTAGATGTACACCCGATCGGTTGTGTAACCAAAGACAGAGCGGGAAAGTCGATCGCTGAAATGGGAGACATGAAAGACGGTGGAGCGGTTGCATTCAGTGACGACGGAGATCCGGTTTATGATTCTCAGGTGATGCGCGTTGCTCTGGAATATTCTTCCATGCTTGGAATGCCGATCATCAATCATGAGGAAGATCTCGAGCTTTCCAGACCGGGACACATGAATGAGGGAAGAGTTTCTACCAGACTTGGTTTAGACGGAACTCCGGCAATAGCAGAAGAAACTATGATAGCCAGAGATATTTTATTGGCTGAATACACCGGTGGACATATTCACGTTGCTCATATCAGTACAAAAGGAGCAGTTGACCTGGTTCGAGAAGGAAAGAAAAAAGGAATTAATGTAACCACAGAAGTATGTGCTCATCATTTTGATCTGACGGACGAAGAAATTGAGAAGCAAAAGTTCAATACCAACTTCAAAATGCATCCGCCGCTAAGAACACAAGAAGATGTAGATGCGATGATAGAAGGATTGGTTGACGGAACTATTGATGTGATCTGTACCGATCATGCGCCTCATGCTATTGAAGAAAAAGAAGTGGAATTCATTTATGCTCCGAACGGAATAATTGGACTGGAAACAGCCTGGAGTATCTCTAACATGAGATTATTCAAAACCAAGAAACTGGACCTTCAGCAATTGGTTGAAAAGCTGTGTTATAGCCCACGGAAGATCTTAAATCTTGAAATTCCTGCACTAGAAGAAGGAGCACAAGCAAACCTGACATTCTTCAATACCGATGAAGAGTGGACCTTTGATCCGAAAAACGTTCGTTCTAAATCTAAAAACTCTCCGTATCTGAATAAGAAGTTGACCGGTAGAGCGGTCGGGATCTTTAACCGTGGTGAATTGGTGATTAATGAGTTGAGGTAAATAAGAACGAATATTTGTCATGTCGAACGAATGTGAGACATCTAATGATTTTCGAAATAAATTATAGTTATGAAGATTTCTCGGTCATCCGCTGTGCAGCGGATTCAACTCGAAATGACAGAAGATGGTGAGGAATGGTTAAAAAAATTCTAGCTTACGAAACTTCTACAAACATTTGCTCGGTAGCTTTTCAGAATGCTGAGGGTAAGGTATTCGAGAAACTAATTCAGGGAAGAAGTGTACATTCTGATAATCTGTTTTTGTTTACTCAGCAGTTAATGGCGGAACATGACTTCAAAATAGAAGATATGGATGCAGTATTAGTAAGTAATGGTCCGGGTTCCTATACCGGATTGCGAATAGCGGCAAGTGCGATCAAAGGAATTATGTTTGGTAAGAATGTTGATCTGTTTGCGTGTAATACATTGGCATCCTTTGCAATGGCTACAGAAAATAACTCGGAAGCTATTCACTCGATCATCGATGCAAGAAGGAATCATGTGTATCATCAGGCATTTAAAATCAATGATGAGCTTGAAATGCTTTCAGAAGCAAAAGTGATCGAACTTTCTGATCTGGAAGATCAAATTGAATCCGGTAACATTTTGATTGGAGCAGGAATAGATCGAATCAGTAAAAAAGCTTTGGAAAACGTACAGATCTTTGACGACAGTTTTATTTCAGCGAATTCTTTGATCAGACTTTTTCAACTGAAAAATAATGCTGATTTCTGTATTAAAACACATCCTGAAGAACTGAATTCGAATTATATCAGTAGCAGTCAGGTTAATAACACGAACACATAATCAAATTCTTATTTAAGGATAAGATTGGTTATTTTGTGCCTCTAAAAAAATTCAATTACAAACTATGAGTTGGTTTAAAAGAAAAGACGAAAATATTCAGACCGAGACTAAAAAAGAAATGCCGGAAGGCGTTTGGGTTAAGGTTCCAACTACCGGTGAAACTATTCATCGTCGCGAATTGGAAGATAATTTATGGGTTGATCCTTTAAGCGGTTATCACTTCAGAATTGGAAGTAAGCAATACTTTTCGATCATTTTTGATGACAACAAATTTGAAGAGTTGGGTCAGAATATTATGCCGACCGATCCTCTGGAATTTTCTGATACCAAGAAATACAAAGATAGACTTGAAGCTACTCAAAAGAAATCAGGATTGTCTGATGCCGCTCGTGTTGGCGTTGGTAAAATGAATGGAATCGATCTTGTAGTTGGTTGTATGGACTTTGGTTTTATCGGCGGTAGTATGGGTTCCGTAGTAGGTGAGCGACTTGGGATCGCCATTGATCATGCCAGAGAGAATAAAATACCTTTGATCATTATTTCACAAACAGGCGGCGCCAGAATGATGGAAAGTGTGTTGAGTTTGATGCAAATGGCTAAGACTTCAGCAAAACTCGCTCAGCTGGAAGAAGAAGGAGTTCCGTACATTTCTTATATGACTCACCCAACAACCGGTGGTGTGACTGCAAGTTATGCCATGCTTGGTGATTTTAACGTTGCAGAGCCGGGTGCGCTTATTGCTTTTGCAGGACCAAGAGTGGTTCGTCAGACAATTGGTCGTGATCTTCCGGAAGGATTTCAGACCGCAGAATATTTACTGGAGCATGGATTTCTGGATTTTATAGTTCCAAGAAATACAATGAAATCCAAGCTTACAAAGCTTTTGAAATTGGTTCTTCACAAGAAGTAACTGATTCAGATCCCGTCAATTTTTAAGAAGAGTTATTAGTTATTGGTTATTTGCAGAAATAAAACCAATAACTAATAACCAATAAGCACGAAGAATGAGATTCGCAGATTACGCTAAAATTTATGTTACCGCCGGAAAGGGTGGAGATGGTTCTGCTCATATGAGACGGGAAAAATATGTTCCTAAAGGCGGTCCGGATGGAGGAGATGGCGGAAGAGGCGGAAGTATCATTCTGAAAGGAAATGCTCAACTAAATACCATTCTGGATCTTCGCTACAAGAAATATATCAAAGCTAAAGGCGGGGCAAATGGTAGTAGCAGTCGTTCTACCGGTAAAGACGGAGAATCGATCATACTTCAGGTTCCGCTGGGTACGGTCGCTTTTGATGCAGAAACCCGGGAAAGAATGGGTGAGATCACCGAAGATGAAGAAGAGATCGTTATCGCCAAAGGCGGAAGAGGCGGACTCGGAAACTGGCATTTCAAAAGCTCGGTAAATCAAACTCCCCAATATGCTCAGGAAGGAGAAATAGGAGAGGAGAGAGTAGTAGAACTCGAGCTTAAACTTATTGCAGATGTGGGTCTGGTTGGATTCCCGAACGCCGGTAAAAGCACATTGCTTTCAGCGCTTTCTCATGCAAAACCTAAGATCGCTGACTACCCGTTTACTACACTTGAACCAAATTTGGGAGTAGTTAAGTTTTCAGATTATAGAAGTTTTGTAATGGCTGATATTCCCGGAATAATTGAAGAAGCACATCAGGGAAAAGGATTGGGAATTCAGTTTCTTCGCCACATTGAACGAAACAGTATTCTGTTGTTCATGGTAAGTTCTCAAACCGATATTGAGTATGAGTACAATGCTTTGGTTAACGAGCTAAAAGCCTACCGGAAAGATCTGTTAGACAAGCCCAGAATATTGGCTATAACTAAGATGGATTTAAAACAAGGTTTTAAGTTAGATAAAAAACTTCATTTTGATGATGAAATTCCCGTAATTCCAATTTCATCTGCTACCGGACATGGTGTGGATGAACTTAGAGAAGCACTTTGGGAAAAACTTCAACATGCAAAACAAGAAGATTCTTAGAAACTTAATCGCACTAACTCTGATTCCCGGACTGGGAAGCAAGAGAGTCAGGCATTTGGTTCAGGAATGTGATCAACTCGAAAATTTATTCAATCTCAGTAAAACTCAGCTAAGAAGTTACGAAGGAGTCGGGGAAGCTACAGCTCTGGCCATTTTATCATTTGATGACTGGGGAAGTGTTGATCAGCAAATAGAAGATACTGAAAAGATCGGCGCTCAGATCATTACAATGAGAGATTCTGAATACCCGAACTTATTGAAAGAAATTTACGATCCTCCAATTCTGTATTGGCTTAAAGGCGATCCAGAAGCTCTAAAAAAACCCGGAGTAGCAGTAGTAGGAACTAGAAATGCATCTACTTACGGAAAGAAACAAGCTCAGAAATTTTCCACAAAGCTGGCAGAAAAAGGATTGTGCATTTTTAGTGGATTAGCATACGGAATTGATACTATTGGACATCAATCAGCTTTGAATGTGGGAGCAACAACGGTAGCTGTTTTGGGTTCTGGAATTGATAATCTCTATCCAAAAAGTAATACGGAAGTCGCGAATGAAATTGTGAAAAGCGGTGGAGCTGTTATTTCAGAATTTCCTTTGGGGATGATTCCTGAAAAGAATAATTTTCCATTAAGAAACAGAGTTGTAAGTGGACTGAGCCTTGGTGTAGTTGTAATTGAATCCGGAATAAAAGGAGGGAGCATGATCACTGCAGAACTGGCTCTGGATCAAAACCGGGAGGTTTTCGCAATTCCCCATCATTTAGAAAATCCTTCAGGAACGGGGTGTAATTATCTTATCAAAAAAGGAGCTGCTAAACTGGTTCAGGTAGTTGATGATATTTTGGTGGAATTGCCTATCGATTTCGAATCTGATGGAAACAGTGCAAAAGAACTACCTAAAAAAGCACCAAGTTGGAAAGAATATAAGTTAGATAAACTAAGCACTTCCATTTGTGAGCAACTGGAACAGCGCTCTTTTCAAATAGATGACCTGGCGGATGAATTGAATGTCCATACAAGCGAATTACTGGTAGCACTGCTACAACTGGAAATGCAGGATATTATCACTCAGAAAGCCGGTAAGATCTTTGAATTGAGGTAGTATTTATCGTCTGCTTGCATTCGCAATTTCTTCAAAATCAACGTTCTTGTATTCAAATTGAGTTTGTTCGAATAACTGATCGCTGTGATTTTCTCTCCAGTCTTTGTGAAGGGCTAACTGATTTCCTTCCGGTGGATAAACAGTAAATTTAACGGTGTAAAGATCATCTCTTTTTCCGGGTAAGCTGATGTTTCTTGCATAGTGAAGATTATCGATCAGGTTGATGTGCGGTACGATCTGAATATCCTCTAATCGCTCTCTGGTGCGCTCATTGATCACTTCAGCAGTGATAGTGAGATAAGCCACAAATCCACCTCTTGGTGCTCCTTCGGGAACTGTCACAGCTTTATCCAATGCCCAATTAACTCTGGCTTCAAGGTGAACATCTGTTTTTGATTCTTCCAGATGAAGATCAGAAGGAGTGACATCGTCCTTAATTGCGCCTTCAAATATTACACGGATTCCGGGTTTAACAAGCTCACTTCCGATGATCAGTTCCTGAGCAGGAAGCAAATTAGTGGATAAAAAAGTGATCAGAAATAAAAGGAGCAGTCTCATTGATGAAATTGAATTTAAGTTTCACCAAAGATATCACTATTAAGATTAATTCTAAATAGTAATTTTGTGTCAGCTGAGTTCTTCCATTATTTGATCGATCTTATCCATCAATTTTTTCTGAACAAACGGATATTCATGAACGGTTGCGATAGTATCGTTAACGCTGCAATAGAATTTGATCTTTGGCTCCGTTCCGGAAGGACGAGCAGAGATAATTGCACCATCTTCAGTTATAAATTGCAGCACATTTGATGAGGGGAGTTCGATCTCAGAAACCTCACCGGTCTTCACATTCTTTTCTTCTGCTGATTTATAATCTTTGATGGTTACTATGTCAGAACCACCAAGCGAAACCGGCGGATTTTCTCTGAAGTTCTTCATCATCTCCAGAATTTCCTCTGCACCTGATTTTCCTTTCTTAGTAATAGAGATCAGCTTTTCCTGATAAATCCCGAAGTCTACATACATTTCCAGAAGTGCTTCATACAGACTGCTACCATTATCTTTGTAATATGCCGCCATTTCTGCGATTATTACGGCTGAAACTACAGCATCTTTATCACGAACATGTTCACCGATAAGGTAACCGTAACTTTCTTCACCACCGGCAATGAACTCTTTTTCACCTTCAAAATTGGTCATGAGTTCACCAATATATTTGAAACCGGTAAGGGTGTTGAAACAGTCCACAGAATAAGATTCAGCGATCTCATCAATCAGGTAAGAAGTAACCACCGTTTTAACGATATACTGATTTCCGTTCAGTTTGCCCGCATTCTTCCAGGCAGTAAGCATATAATTAATGATAAGACATGCAGTCTGATTTCCGTTAAGTAAAGTCCATTCACCCAAAGTATCTTTTACTGCAATACCGATTCTGTCCGCATCCGGATCGGTTGCCATCACTAATTCAGCATCAATTTCTTTGGCTTTATCCAGAGCCATTGCCAGAGCGTCTTGTTCTTCAGGGTTTGGATATATAACAGTTGGGAAATTTCCATCAACAACCATTTGTTCCTCAACCAATGTCACATTTTCAAAACCGTACATTTTAAGAGCGGGTGGAACCAACACTCCTGCAGTTCCGTGAATGGGGGAGAAGACGATCTTCAGATCCTTCTGATTTTGTATTTCCTTTTCAGAAACAGAGAGTTTCTTTAGCTCGGCTAAATATTTCTGATCGATATCTTCTCCGATCAATTCGATTAGCTCATTATTTCCTTCAAATTTAACGTCATCAATAGAAGCGACTTTTTGTACTTCATCCATAACGGCTTTGTCGTGTGGCGACACCAATTGACCGCCATCAGCTCCGTATGCTTTAAATCCGTTGTATTCCTTAGGATTGTGAGAAGCTGTAAGAACGACCCCTCCCTGACAATTCAGTTCTCTTACAGCATAAGATAATTCCGGAGTCGGGCGTAATCCTTCAAAGAAGAAAACTTTGATTCCATTTGCTGAAAAAACATCAGCGACCACTTTAGCCAATGTATCGGAATTGTTCCTGCAATCGTGTGCAATAGCCACTTTTATTTGCTGATCCGGATAGGTTTTCTTCAGGAAGTTACTGAATCCCTGCGTAGCAACTCCAAAGGTGTATTTGTTTACACGATTTGAACCAACTCCCATAACCCCACGTAAACCACCGGTACCAAATTCCAGATCTTTGTAGAATGCATCTGTCAATTCTTCGAACTTTTCTTGATCGATTAATGAACGGATCTCCTGTTTTGAGTTTTCATCGTAACTGCCTTCCAGCCATTGATCAATTTTTTGTTGAACTGAAGAATCAAGATTTTTCATACGGGTAGTTAGTTTCAAAATTTAGATTTTGAATATAAAGATTCTAGCTTTGAATCTTTAATGCCAGATGTGATGAAAATATAAAAATTCTATCTTGTAAGACGGTCAATGATTTCTGAATGGCTTGGGAATTCGGCTAACAGAGAGTCTTTTTTTGCAAGCTCGAAATCTTTGAAATCAAATCCCGGGGAAACGGTACACCCTACAAGGGAATATGAATCAGACTCGTGAACTTCAGAGGCAAACCACACTCCTTTAGGAACTACAAATTGAGGAACTTGTCCGCCTTCGAAATCTAATCCGATCTTTTGGAAAGAGTAATTTCCTTCGTTGTCAATCATATGAACCACAAGGGGAGAGCCTTCATAGAAATGCCACATTTCATCCTGTTTGATCCGATGAAAAGCAGAAAAATTGTCTGAAGTGAGTAGAAAATAAATTCCTGTACAATAGTTTCGCTCTCCATTGATACCATCCTTCAAAACCTCAGAAGGAATAACTCCTTCACTTCGGTAAGTTTCCTTGAAGTAACCGCCTTCAGGATGTTTTTGGAGGTTTAGTAAGTCAATTAGTTGTTCGGTTCTTTTCATATAGAATTTCCATCATATACAGTAGGGATGTATCGCGATACATCCCTACTGTATATGGAAAAAGAAAATAAGCTTGTTTTAATTCCCTTCCTTAAACCTGTTATTGATCAGAATCGGTTCACCGAAACCTAATTGCTCCAATCGGTCCATTTGAGTTTTGGCATCACCAACTACCAACCAGATCATTTGATCAGGATTGGCATATTTCTGAGCCAATTCGGATATCTGTTCCTTGGTCATATTTTTTACGATCTGCTCACGCTCTTTCATATAATTCGGACTCCAGCCATAATCACTGATGTTATCCAGCATGTTCAGTTTAGCGCCAAGAGTTTCAAAGCTGCGGGCATTACTTTTCAGTAAAAAGCTTTTAGTGGTTTCAAGATCAGTATCGGTGAAAGTAGATGGGTATTCTTCCATAATCTCTTTAACTAAAGCTGTAGATTCATAAGTCACGTTGGTACGTACGCCACTACTAATGGTAAATGGTCCGGCGATGTTTGAACCTGAAAAACCGGATCTGATTCCATATGTATAACCTTTACCTTCGCGAAGTTCCTGAGTAAAACGAGAAGCAAATCCACCTCCGCCGAGAATATAATTCATAACCGTTGCAGGATAATAATCCTCGTGAGTTTCAGGCATAGCCAAATAACCGAATCTTACAACAGATTGTTTAGCATTTGGAACATCATAAAAATACACGGTAGATTTTTCTGGTCTTTCCGGAGTTTCAAATTCAGGAATATCTACTGATTTTGCTTCCCATTCAGCTTCAAGATCAGTCAATGAACTCATTACTTCTGTTTTCGATATAGAACCAACGATCATGAAATCAGCAACTGAAGGGGAGAAGTTTGCAGTGTAATAATCTTTCAGATCCTGAATGGTAATGGATTCCACGCTCGAAGTTGTTCCGACCGAGTTGTAAGAAAGAATATGATCTTCACCATACAACAATTTGTTATAGGCATTTGAAGCAATACTGTTTGGGTTTGCACTTTGCTGAGCGATCTGACTTAAGGTACTTTGTTTTGCAAGTTCAAATTCGGTGTCATCCCAGCGTGGTTCTAAAATAATTTCTTCAACCAGATCCAACGTTTTACCATAATTACGGGCTAAAGCGTTTCCTGTAATAGTAATGGTTTGTCTGCCGGCATTTACATTAATAGAAGCTCCTAACTCATCAATAGCTTCTTCCAATTGCTCCGGAGTTTTGTTAGCTGTTCCTCTGGTCATAAGGTCTGCCATTAAATTAGAAACTCCGGTTTTAGAAGTGTTTTCTAACAGCAGTCCGCCTTCTATTTCTATAGTAAATTGAACAAGTGGGAGTTCATTATTTTCGATACCGAACACCTGCATTCCGTTTTCTAATGAAGCTTCCCAAACATCGGGTACTTTTACATCCGGGCTTTCACCATACGGAGGCTCTACTGTTCTGTCAAAACTCGAAGCCGTTCTTTCGTATTCTGTTTCTTCAGGGAGTTCAAATTCTTCGTTTGCTTTTCCTTGTACGATTTGCTCTTCAACCACTTCAGCGGATACTGAATTTTCAAGAGCGAGTTCGGCCTGTCCCTGAGGTACAAAGCTGGTTGCGATGAAATTCTCACCTTTGATGTATTCTTCATACACCCTCATGATATCATCTTTAGTAACTGAGAGTGTCTTTTGAATATCTTCATTGATATATCCCGGGTCGTTTGCAAAAATATTGTATTGAGCAAGTTGGAAAGCTTTTCCTAATACACTGGAAAGTCCATTATAGAACTGAGTTTCAATACCGGCTTTAATTCTATCCAGATCTGCTTCTGTAAACCCTTCGGTTTCAAACTTGGTAAATGCTTTGTTTACTGATTCCGATACTTTATCAAGATCTGTTCCCGGATATGCACGAACCAATAAAGTAGTTTCACCTGCTATTTCAGCATTTTGACTGAACATGAACACATTTGAAGAAACCTGCTCTTCCTCAACCAATACTTTATTGAACGGTGCTTTTTTACCATCGGTTAGCAGTTGAGTTAAAATATCGAGAGCATACATATCAGGATGATATTGCTTTACTGTAGGCCAAACCATTCGTAGTTCGGGAAGACGTGCAAAGTTATCTTCGTAGAATAATTTCTTTGTTTCATCAACCTCAACAGGAGCATCAGGAAGTGGAGTTATTTCTTCTCCACGAGGAATTTCAGCAAAGTATTTTTCAATCCATTCTTTGGCTTGATCAGTATCAAAATCTCCGGCTATAACCAGAGTTGCGTTATTCGGAGTGTACCATTTACGATAAAATTCCTTTACATCAGCAAGAGTAGCATTTTGAAGATCTTCCAGGGAACCAATTACCTGGTGATTATATGGATGTCCCTGTGGATACAGATTTTTTCCAATCACATAGCTTGCATGGCCATAAGGTGCGTTATCTACACCTTGGCGTTTTTCATTTTTCACAACTTGTTTCTCTTTAGCAACAACCGCTTCAGTTACGGTGTTGATGAAGTAGCCTAATTTGTCAGCTTCTGCCCAGATCATTTTTTCCAGCGCATCTTTTGGTACTGTTTGGAAATAATTGGTTCGGTCGCGACTAGTAGATCCGTTGGCACCGGAACCTCCAATGCGACTACTCATTTTATCCAATCCGCCTTTACCCAGATTTTCAGATTCTAAAAAAAGTAAGTGCTCAAAAAGGTGTGCAAAACCGGTTTTACCTTCTATTTCCCGTGCCGAACCAACATGAAAAGTTAAGGCTACTGCAGTAACAGGATCAGAGTCGTCCTTATGGAATACTACTTCTAATCCGTTATCGAGAGTAAACTTCTCATAGTTAACAGAGAATTCTTGTTTGTTTGGTGAACAGGAACTTAGAAGGAGCCCTGTGAAAAGGAGTGCAAAAAGGAATCTGAATTGTGCTTTCATTGTGGTGATAAGAGATTGATAATTAGATCGAATATAGGACGAGATAAAATCAGAAAATGTTAAAGAAATTTCTGAAATTTTACATGAGTTAATCTTTCGGGTAATGTGTCTCTCAGAGCGATAGCGAAGAGTCTACACCAATAAAGAACTGGGCAAGGTTTATGTTGTGCAGATCCATCGTTCCGCTCTGGATGACACTTTGATTTAGAAGCTTCGTTTGTTATTATAAATTATGGATTTCGCTGTATACATAACGACTAATCCTAACAGAAGTGTTTTATATACTGGTGTTACCAATACGCTATCAAGGCGGGTTATAGAGCATTATTTAGAAAAAGGAAAAAACAATACTTTTCCTGGCAGAACCTACTGCTATAATTTAGTGTATTATGATATCTTCCCTACTATGAGAGAAGCAATCGAAGCCGAAAAGCGAATTAAAGGGAAGTCCAGAAAGTGGAAGGAAGAACTGATATCATCTTTTAACCCGGAATGGAAATTTTTGAATAAAGAAATAGTTGGTGAATGGCCACCAAAAAAGGTTCTGGAGGATCCCTATTTTCAGCAATACATGAAAAAAGATAATTAAGTCACTCAGAGCGGTAGCGAAGAGTCTGCACATCTAAAGATTAGCCAAGATTCACGTAGTGCAGATCCTTCGGCAGTAGCCTCTGAATGACTCTTTGTTTTGGTTTGGTTATGGCTAATATAGTCACTCAGAGCGGCAGCGAAGAGTCTGCACATCTTAAGATTCGAGCAAATTTTACACTCTGCAGATTCATCGGCAGTAGCCTCTGAACGACTCGTCGTTTTAGGAATATCTCTTGTATGGCTATTCTTTTTAATTTAACATGAAAAATGATTGCCTCTCACAGCATATCTCCCTATCTTTACCAGCCTTTGCAGGAGTGCAAATTTTCAACTACTCAGACTACCAAAAAATTTTAATAAAATCGCGATTTAGCACATGAATAAAGGAACAATTGCACAGGTAATCGGACCTGTTGTCGACGTTGACTTTACCGATGGCGAAACCCCTGCCATCCTAAATGCCCTAACTATTGAAAATCCAACCGACGGCTCAACTCTTTATTTGGAGGTAGCTCAGCACTTAGGTGAAGATCGTGTGCGTACTATCGCCATGGATTCTACCGATGGATTGGTAAGAGGAATGGAAGTTATCGATACAGGTAAAAACATTTCAATGCCTGTTGGGGAAGACATCCGTGGACGTTTATTCAATGTGGTAGGCGAAGCGATTGATGGAATCAAAGCTCCGGAAGGAAAAAGAAATTACCCGATTCACCGTGAAGCTCCTGCTTTTGATCAACTTGCTACATCTACTGAGATGTTGGAAACAGGAATTAAAGTAGTTGATCTTCTTTGTCCATATGCAAAAGGTGGAAAAATTGGTCTTTTCGGTGGTGCCGGTGTAGGTAAAACCGTATTGATCCAGGAACTAATTAACAACATCGCGAAGCAGCATGGTGGTTTATCAGTGTTTGCCGGTGTTGGTGAAAGAACACGTGAAGGAAATGACCTTCTTCGTGAATTTATCGAATCCGGAGTAATTAACTACGGTGATGAATTCAAAGAGTCAATGGAAGCAGGAGAGTGGGATCTTTCTAAAGTTGACGAATCTAAATTAAAAGAATCTCAGGCAACTCTAGTATTTGGTCAGATGAACGAGCCTCCTGGAGCCCGTGCTCGTGTAGCTCTTTCAGGATTGACTGTTGCTGAGTATTTCCGTGATGAAGTTTCCAGAGATATTCTGTTGTTCATCGATAATATTTTCCGATTTACTCAGGCAGGTTCTGAGGTATCAGCACTTCTTGGTCGTATGCCATCGGCGGTAGGTTACCAGCCAACATTGGCAACTGAGATGGGTGCTATGCAGGAGCGTATTACTTCTACGAAGAAAGGTTCTATTACATCTGTACAGGCCGTTTACGTACCTGCGGATGATTTGACTGACCCTGCTCCGGCAACAACATTTACTCACTTGGATGCAACTACAGTACTAAACCGTGCGCTAACGCAGATCGGTATTTATCCTGCGGTAGATCCATTGGATTCAACATCAAGAATCGTTGATCCAAAAGTAGTAGGAGAAGAGCATTACGAAACAGCTCGTAAAGCAACTGTACTTCTTCAAAACTACAAAGATCTTCAGGATATCATTGCTATTCTTGGTATGGATGAACTTTCTGATGAAGATAAGCAAACGGTAAGCCGTGCTCGTCGTGTACAACGTTTCTTCTCTCAGCCATTCTTCGTAGCAGAGCAGTTTACCGGTTCTGCAGGTAAGTATGTGAAGATCGAAGATACCGTTAAAGGTGTTAAGATGATCATCGAAGGCGAATTGGATCACTTACCTGAAGGAGCTTTCTACATGGTTGGTGATATCAACGAAGCGATTGAAAAAGGCGAGAAGATGCTCGCAGAATCTGAAGAAGCTTAATTATAAAGCATGAGTACTTTTATAGCAAAGATCTTAACTCCTGAAGGCTCTATATTTGAGGGTGATGTTACCGGTGTAAAAATGCCAGGAACTCTGGGAAGTTTTGAGGTTAAAGCAAATCACGCTCCTATCGTTTCTACATTAGAAGAAGGAGATGTGTTGGTTCGTAAATCTGAAGGGGAAACTAATTATAAGATCTCCGGTGGATTTGTGGAAGTAGCTGAAAACAAACTCACTTTATTAGCTGAATCTGTTATTAAAGAATAAGTATCTGCGAGGAACGAAGCAGTCTTGTTTTAAAGATAGATTACTTCACTTTGTTCGCAAATGAAAATAAATTTATAAAGCCGGTTTTCGAAAGAGAATCGGCTTTTTTGTGTGTATATATTTAATACTATATATTTAGTATTAAATGCGTTTCTATGAAAAAAATTAGCTTTCTGGTTTTAATACTTGGATTGTATTGCGTAACTGTAAAATCACAGCAACGATTTGATACAACTTTTACTCCTCACATTGTTGAGCCTTTGTTTGATGATTCTACTGCACCAGTTATATGCATCGACTCAGCCCACAACAATTTGCATACTCTGGGTGGAGGTTTCTCACCTTTTGCACGATTGATGAAAGCAAATGGTTTTCAAGTAAGAGACATGAATTCTTTTGTTTCAAATAGAGAAGTACTTTTGGGTTGCGATATTTATGCTATCATAAATCCGTTGCATGAAAGTAATCTTGGGAACTGGAGATTGCCTAATCCTTCTGCTTTTACAACACAGGAAATTATTGAGATAAATAACTGGGTTAATGAGGGCGGTAGTTTATTTCTGGTGGCCGACCATATGCCCTTTGGAGGAGCTGCTTATGATTTGGCTCATTCTTTTGGATTTGAATTCAGCAATGGCTTTGCCCGATTGAAGAAGGAGGGAAGTCAACCCGATTATTTTTCTGTCCAAAACGAACGACTAGTGGACCACAGAATACTGGTAGGAGAAATTCAATCCGTTACAACTTTTACAGGCTCTGCTTTTACATACCCTGAGGAAGCTGAAATTATTCTGTCTTTTAAAAAAGGAGATATCAGCCTTGAACCGGAAATAGCATGGCAGTTTGAGGATACCACCAAAACCATTGATCTGGAAAATTACGCACAGGGAGCCTTGATGAATTATGGAAAGGGAAAACTAGCTGTATTTGGTGAGGCAGCAATGTTTACAGCACGGGATATAACCAACGAAAACGGGACTTTTAAAGTGGGTTTTAATTCACAGTTAGCTCCAAATAATCAGCACTTTGCAGTGAGATTGATGAGATACCTTGTGGAGTAAACTACCACCCAATCCTGCCGCGATTTTTATCAGTCCCTAATTCATCACGAACTTCTTTAGGATCTTCAGGCATAACAAAGCCGGGAGGTGGAGAAAAGGCGTCGTAACCCCAATATGCTTCAGGGTCATCAGTTACATAATTAATGAAAGTGCCAACAATAGGAAGTGCTGTCCTTGCACCCTGACCTATACTGTAGCTTCCGTCCTGAGGGAAACGAATCCGTCGATCTTCACCACCAACCCAGGCACCCATCACAATATGTGGTGTCATTCCGATAAACCAGTTATCAGAAGCATCATTTGTAGTTCCTGTTTTTCCGGCTATATCTTGTCGAACGCCGTACACATTTCTTAATCGCACACCGGTTCCGAAGTATCCCTCGCCTCCTCTGATCACGCCACGTAACATATCAACCATCATATACGCTGTTTCAGGACTGATAACTTCTTTTCGATATTCAGGGAAATATTCCTGAAGTACATTTCCCTCTTTATCTTCAATTCTTGTGATCGCAATGGGCTCAATATGAACTCCATTATTGGCAAAAGTAGTATATGCGGAAGTCATTTCCAGTAAAGAAGCTTCTGCGGTTCCCAAGGCAATAGAAGGATAGGCAGGAGTGTTACTCATATCCACACCTAAATTAGAAGCCATTGCTTTGATCTTTCTGGCAGCAGCATCCAGCTCCCATAATTTATTGGTTCCCGGATATCCGGCTAGTTCCGGTAGCAGACGAACTGTTACATTATTCATACTTCTTGCCAATGCTTCCCGCAAAGGAACTTCATTCGGACCGCTGGCAATTTCCGAGTCTTTAGGATTCCATACTTTTCCATTTCTGTCCCGGAATGAAATCGGAAACTTTGAAAATTTGTGATAAGGTTTAAAGCCGTTATCAATAGCTACTGAATACACAAAAGGCTTGAATGTAGAACCTACTTGCCTGCGTGACTGGTATACGTGATCGAATTGAACACTCCCGTAATTCGAACCACCTACCCAGGCCAGGATATTTCCATTGGAAGGTTCTATTGCTACGAAGCTGGCTTGTAATCTTGTTCGTGCTTTAAGTACAGAATCCACAAAAGCTTCATCGGCCTTTAAGCTGTCCAGAACAACTTTTCGGATCTTGGTATTATATGTTTGATAACCGTTTTTATATCGATCAGTTTCTTCAAGAAACTCGTCTTTGAATCGCGGAAATTCATCCCAAAGTTGATCCATATATTCATCGCTTCCGGGAGTAGTCCATTCGTATTCAAATATCTTTTGAAGTGAATCGAGTTTAGTACTTAATGCTTTTTCTGCATGTTTCTGAAGTCTGGAATCAATAGTAGTGTATATAACCAGCCCGTCTTTGTAGATGTCATATCCGTTTTCTTCAGCCCAACCGGAAACATTCTGACGAACGTATTCACCGAAATATCTACTCACTCTACCTGCTTTTGAAGGTGGTTGATAGTCAAGTGTGATCGGCTCTTGCTTAAGCTGATTGTATGAGGTAGAGTCGATAAAACCCCGGTTGTTCATCAGTAATAGTACAATGTTTCTTCTTCTTTGAGATCTTTCCGGATAGATTCGGGGATTATATGCATATACAGCATTAACTGAGCCAACCAATACAGCAGATTCTGTTAGGGTTAATTCTTTTGCAGGTTTGTTGTAATGAGTTCTTGAGGCTGCCTCAATTCCAAAGGCGCTATTACTGTACTCAACTGTATTGAGATACATTTCTATGATCTCGCGTTTTGTATAGTTTTGCTCGATCTGAACAGCGGTGATCATTTCTCTGAATTTTCTGGAAATAGAAAATTTTAATCCAATTTCTTTATAAAGATTACGAGCAAGCTGTTGGCTGAGAGTAGAACCACCCTCCACACGACCACGCATCAAATTGAATGGGATAGCAAGTGTTCTCACCATATCTATTCCCCAGTGATTATAAAAGCGGTGATCTTCTGTAGCTACAAGTGCGTTTATAACGTGTGGTGAAATTTCATCATAAGGAACCCAGGTTCTGTTTTCTGTGAAATATTTATCCAGAACGGCACCATCCCGGCTGCGAACTTCGGTAGCAATGGCTGTGTCAGGATTTTCCAGTTTTTCTAGTGGTGGAAGTCCCTGAAAAAGAAAGATGACATATCCAATTACAGCAACTAAAAATATTGCGGCGATCGCTCCGGTCCAGGTAATGATCCTTTTTCTGAGATTGTCAGACCTAAAGCCATATTTAGAAGAGGTTTCAGGTGTGTTTTCTTCTCTGGCTTTTCGCTCCGCCAGTACTTCTTTGCGGTATTCAGGATCGTTAAAATACCGTTGGTGATCAATGGGTTCTTTTTTATCGCTCATTCTATAACACTTGATTCAGTGAAAGGTACAAATTCTTTATCAGAAGCACTCCATCTAACGAGTTGATACGCTCCATTGTTGTAAAGAGCTACCGTTTTATGATAGAAAAAGGTTCCAAGGTTTATATACGTTCCGGCTTCAAATGTTTCCATTCTTGGAATATGATCATGACCCATTATAATAAAGTCTATATCTTTTTCTTTGAGTACGCGTTTAGCATGTTTATCCAAAGGAACCGGAGTTCTGTTATCTTTCATTTTAGAAAACCCGGAGAATTTTTTCATGACCGGAATTCCCAACTCCGGTGGTAGAAATGCCTGAAACATTTTTACAAAATATTTACTCCTTAAAACACCATGAAAAAAAGGACGAAGCAGATCGTCGCTTTTTCCAAACCTTCCATCGCCATGCATTAATAAAGTATTAAACCCATTTTGTTTGATGATGCGGTAATTACATTCCACATCAAATCCCAGATCTTTAAAATGGCCGTATGTCCAGTTATCATGATTTCCGGTAATATAAGTAGTGGGTTCACATTGGGAGTTATGCTTTTTGAAGGCTTGCAATACCTTTTGCCCAACAGTTGGGATGAATTTTTTTTTGGGATATTCCATCCAGTAATCAAAGAGGTCGCCAAGAATATAGATCTTGATCTTTTGTTCACAACAGTGATTGATTAGTGCGATGAGTTCATTCTCAATTTGTATCTCCGTCGCCTTATCAAAAGCTCCGAGATGAACATCAGAAATAAACAAACTGGTTTGTTCAGTCATTAATTTTATTTCTTACGGGTAATTACATAATGGATAAGATCAACAAAATCCTGTCTGGCTTGTGATTCAGGAATTTTTTCTAATCCTTCAATGGCTTGGTTTGCATATTCGTACATATTTTGTTTTGCATAATCCATTCCTCCTTTATCATGAACAAAATCTACGATCTCATCAATATTCTTCGAAGTCTTTTTTCTTTTTTTCATTAAAGCTCTGATATGAGAAGCTTCTTTTTTGGAGCTGTGCTCTAATGCCTTTATTAAAGGGAGTGTTACTTTGCGTTCCTGAATATCGTTACGTTTGGGTTTGCCGATATCATACATACCATAATCAAAAAGATCGTCCCTGATCTGAAAAGCAATTCCGATATTCATTCCAATACTTGCCATTAACTCATGCTGCTCTTTATCATTGGTAGCAGAAACTGCTCCGCACTCACAACAAGTGGATATAAGGCTGGCCGTTTTTTCTGAGATGATCTGGAAGTAACGCTCTTCAGTCATGTTAAATAACCCGGCCGTTTTAAGCTGTCGGAGTTCACCTTCGCTCATTTTCTGGACTGCTTTTGATTGTACTTCCAGCAACTTGTATTCTTTGTTCTCAAGCGAAACCAGTAAACCTCTTGAAAGCAAGAAATCTCCAAGAAGAACTCCTGCTTTATTTTTCCAGATCTTATTGATGCTCACAAATCCACGTCTGGAATTAGCTTCATCAACAACATCATCATGGATCAGAGTAGCTGTGTGTAACAATTCGATCATTGTAGCCGCAATATGACTTCTCTTGGAAATACCATCAAATAAGTTAGCGGTCATAAAAACAAGAGTAGGGCGAAGTTCTTTCCCTTTTTGTTTATGCAGATACCTCAGTATTTGATCCAGTAGAAACACATCTGTTTTAACGGTATCTTTAAAAAAAGATCTAAATTCAGATAAATGTTCTGAAACAGGGGCGGTAATTTCGTTTAAAGATTTACGAACCACAGAATCTTTTTCAATTCTGGCAAGGGAAACGTTATCAGCCATCAAATATGTTTAAATTTTCTTAAACTTGAACAGCTCGAAATTTAGTTAATATATACGACAAATATTTAGGACTAATCACACTCACTCACTTAAAAGAAAATTATGAATACGAAGTTAGCCGGGCTTGAAACCATTGGGGTTTTAACAAGCGGCGGAGATTCACCCGGAATGAATGCGGCTGTACGTGCCGTAGTAAGGGTTGCAGCGAAATATGACTTAAAAGTTTTTGGAATCAGACATGGTTATCATGGATTAATTCACAATGAAGTTAAGCCCATGAAAAATAATTCTGTTTCAAATATCATCCAGAGAGGAGGTACAATTCTTAAATCTGCGCGCTCTCAGGAATTCAGAACGGAAGAAGGAAGAAAGAAGGCAGCGGAAACTATTAAGAAATATAATATAGATGCGCTAGTAGTTATCGGAGGAGACGGAACCTTTACCGGTGCAAATATTTTTAGTCAGGAACATGGAATAAAAGTAATTGGTATTCCGGCAACTATCGACAATGATATAATCGGAACAGATGAAACCATTGGGTATGATACAGCATTGAATACGGCACTTGATGCTGTAGATAAAATTCGCGACACCGCTGATGCTCATGAACGAATGTTCTTGGTGGAGGTTATGGGAAGAGATGCCGGGTTTATTGCACTCGAAACCAGTATAGCCGGAGGAGCAGAACTCGCACTACTTCCGGAAGAGTTGATGGATATCGAAGATGTAAAGTCCCAGCTTAAAAATATGCTTAAGAATCAGGTTAGAAGCAGTCTGGTTGTAGTAGCAGAAGGAGATGAATCAGGAGGAGCTATTCAATTAGCAGATCAGATTCGCGACGATTTCAAAAAATACGATATGCGTGTCTGCATTTTAGGGCATATTCAAAGAGGAGGTTCCCCAACCGCTCGTGATCGTGTTTTAGCAAGTAGATTAGGTGCTGCTGCAATTAAAACACTGATGGAAGGTCATAGCGGCGTAATGGTTGGTATTGTCAATGGCGATATAAAAATAACTCCGATCAAAATAGCTGTGGACAGGAAGAAAGATCTTGATCACTCACTTATAGAACTAGCAAAACTACTTAGATAATGATTTCAATCGACACTGCTATTGCCAGAAACTTTGTTTCTGATGAAGTATACAATGAATCACTTGAAAAGTGCGAAAAAGCACTTGTTCAGCTTAAAGACAAATCCGGTGAAGGATCCGAGTGGTTAGGTTGGAGAGATCTGCTGAAATCTCCTAACGATGCTTTACTCGAGAAAATAAGTTCTTTAGGGAGAGACATCAGAAATAATGGAGATATTTTTATTGTCTGTGGAATAGGAGGTTCCTATTTGGGGGCGAAGGCGGTTATAGATGCACTATCTTCTCATTTTAACAAAAAAGGACCCGAGATACTTTTTGCAGGTCATCACATGGGAGGAAAATACCTTCAGGAGCTTCTGGCGTATATAAAAACTCCGAAGCAGGATGGAAGTCCGAAAAGTATATACGTCAATGTGATCTCAAAATCGGGCTCTACATTAGAAACTGCACTTTCATTCAGGATGATTCGCGAAGTCATGGAAGAACTGTATCAAGATAAAGCCGCTGAGAGGATTATCTGTACAACAAGTAGTGAAGGCGGGGTTTTGAATGGACTGATTGAAGAAAAAGCATATAGAAAATTCATAATACCTGAAGACGTGGGAGGTAGATTTTCAGTGTTAACACCTGTTGGTTTGATTCCCATTGCCGTAGCAGGAATTGATATAAAGACGCTTTTTTATGGAGCAGTATCCGCTTTTAATAAATATGAAGAGGATGCAACAGATATGGTGAATTATGCAGCTGTTCGCCGAGCTCTTCATGAAAAAGGAATTACCATTGATGTATTTTCATGCTTTGAGCCTGAGTTACAATCTTTTGGCGGTTGGATTCAGCAACTAATGGGAGAAAGTGAAGGCAAAGAGGGTAAAGGAATTTTCCCAACCGTAGCTACTTTTTCTACTGATCTGCATAGTTTAGGGCAGTTTATTCAGGAAGGTACCAGAAGTTTGATGGAAACTTTTATTGCTGTTGAAAAACCTATTTCAAATTTAAAAGTGAATTCTCTTGAAGGAGATCATGATAAATTAAATTATCTGTCAGGAAAGTCTTTCCATGAAATTAATACCAAGGCAAGGATCGGTACTACTGAAGCGCACAAAGATGGAGATGTTCCGATTATAAATTTATCATTGAGCTCATTGAATGCAGAAGTAATGGGGGAGCTAATTTACTTTTTTGAATTGCTGACGGGGATATTTGTATATAGTTTGGGAGTCAACCCTTTTAACCAACCCGGGGTTGAAGATTACAAAAAAGCGATGTACCGTTTGCTTGGAAAAGATTAAAAGGAACTTATGAGCGATTCGAAAAATAAAAACTCTAAATATATAGCAGTAGCCGGAAATATTGGTGCGGGAAAATCATCCCTAACCAGTTTGTTGTCAAAGCATTTTGGATGGGAGGCTTTTTATGAGTCAGTAGACGACAATCCCTATCTAGCAGATTTTTACGAAGACATGCGCAGATGGAGTTTTAATCTTCAGATCTATTTCTTGTCTAGCAGATTTCGACATCAGAAAGAGATGTTGGAAAATGATATAAGTCTGATTCAGGACAGAACCATTTATGAAGATGTGGAAATCTTTGCAAAAAACCTTCATGAAATGAGTTTGATGAGCGATCGCGATTTCACGAACTATGAAGCATTATTTCATGAAATGAGCCATTACTTGCGTCCGCCCGACTTACTTATTTATCTGCGTGCTCAGGTTCCTACCCTTGTAAACCAAATTCAGCAGCGGGGAAGAGATTATGAGAACACTATCAGAATCGATTATCTTGAAAGGCTGAATCGGTTATATGAAGATTGGATTGATCGTTATCCTCATGAAAAGCTTATTATTGAAACCGATGACCTCGATTTTGTAAATAATAATGAAGATTTAGGTTCCATAATTGAGCAGGTTGATAAGCGACTATTTGGTCTTTTTAATTGATTGTAAGCGTGTAGGATAATCCTTATATTTACAAGCTGTAAAGGAGACGTTCTATGTTGAAGTTTAAGATCTTTGAAATACCTGAAGGGCAAAGCCAAAGAACCATCGAATTAGAAAGCGATGATCTTGAGATTGAGGAAGTTCCGTTTGAAGGAGCTGTACTCGATATCAACTTCTATCGCACACTTCAGTTTATCCAGGTTAAATTTGGATTAAAAGCTGATATAAAACTTATTTGTGACCGGTCTTTAGATGAATTTGATCATCAGATTGAAACCAATTACGAAGTTTTATTTAAAGCTGAAGAAGTAGAAGAATCGGCGGATGAAAAAGGCTCCATCAGGAACATTGATATTCATTCTAAACAAATAGACTTAGAGCAGGATGTGTTGGATAGCATATTGCTCAATCTCCCGGTAAAAAAATTACATCCCCGTTTTTTGGATGATGAAGGCAATCCTAAAGAGTTTGTACACCAACAATTTGGTAACGACTCTGATGAAGAGGAAGAAAACATCGACCCAAGATGGGAAGCATTAAAAGAATTAAAGAAATAATTAAGTAAATAAATGGCACATCCAAAGCGAAAAACCTCGAATGCACGAAAGAACAAACGACGTGCACACCACGCAATTTCTGATGTTACTTTAGCGAAATGTTCAAACTGCGGCGAACTCCACAGATACCATCATGCTTGCACTGAGTGTGGGCACTACAGAGGTCGTCAGGTTACAAAAGCAGCCGCTAACTAAATAATACATTATGATTGTTGCAGTAGATGCAGCCGGTGGAGATCATTATCCCAAAGCTCCTGTTGAAGGAGCTTTATTAGCAGTACAGGAAGACGAAAGTTTAACTGTTCTTCTTTTAGGACCTGAGGATTTGATAAAAAAGGAGCTGGAAGGAAAAGAATACGATAAAAAACGTGTTCTTATTCAGGACGCTCCTCAGATCATAGGAATGGAAGAATCTCCGGCTGCGGCAGTAAAAGGTAAGCAACAATCATCTATTGTAATCGGAATGGGATTACACAAAGCAGGTAAATGCGATGCATTTGTAAGCGCGGGAAACACCGGAGCATTACTTGCAGCATCTACCTTTATTCTGGGTAAACTGAAAGGCATCCTTCGCCCTACGATCGGTGCTTATTACCCAACAGTAAAAGGTTTCCGCCTTTTATTAGATGCCGGTGCAAACTTAGATGTTAAACCGGAAGTCGCTCTTCAATTCGCAAAAATGGGTCAGGTATATTGCCGTAATATCATAGGAATTGAATCACCTACAGTTGGCCTTCTAAATGTTGGTGAAGAAGATGAGAAAGGTACTGAAGAGCTAAAAGCCATTCATAAGCACATCAAAGACTTACCGGGTTTTATTGGTAATGTAGAAGGAAAAGATATTCTTTCAGGAAAAGCAGATGTGTATTTAACTGATGGTTTAGTAGGTAATATTTTATTGAAATTCGGAGAATCCATTCCTGCAACCATTATGAAATTAGTGGAAAGAGCAGTCTCAAAGCTGGATCTTGAAGTTGAAGAAGTGGTTGCAGCCCAAAAGATTCTGAAAACAGCGTTAGCTCCATTTAATTATGAAAGAGTTGGCGGAGTCCCGTTCCTGGGTGTTAACGGTGTAAGTATAGTAGGTCACGGAGGCAGCTCACCTCTTGCAATTAAAAATATGATCAAAAGTGCAGTGTCTTGCATCGAAAATGATGTGAACGGCAAAATCGTAACATCACTAAACTGATTTATTCTACATGGAAGTAAAACAAGCAAAAATCACTGCAGTTGGGCATTATTTGCCGGAGTTCAGAATGACCAATTTTGAACTCGAGAAATTAATGGATACCAATGATGAGTGGATACGAACCAGAACAGGTATCTCTGAAAGAAGAATTTTAAAAGATCCCGATAAAGCTACCGCATTTATGGGTGCTGAAGCGGCTAAAGAAGCTCTTGAAAATGCAGGCGTTGAAGCTTCCGAAATTGATCTGGTAATTTTAGCAACAGTTACTCCCGACTTTTTGTTTCCGGCAACTGCTTGTCTGGTTCAGAATATGATTGGTGCAACAAATGCTTTTGCGTTCGACCTTTCTGCAGCATGCTCAGGGTTTTTATATGCTGTGAGTACCGGTTCAATGTATATCGAATCCGGCAGAGCTAAAAAAGTATTGGTTATTGGTTCTGATAAAATGAGTTCAATACTTGATTATACTGACCGAACCACCAGTATCCTTTTTGGAGATGGCGCAGGAGCAGTAGTACTTGAAGAATCGACTGATGGAACCGGGTTGATCGATCAAATTCATCATACCGAAGGTGATACCAATTGCAGTTTATATCAACATGCCGGAGGAAGCAGAAATCCTGCAACTAAAGAGACTGTTGAGAATAAACAACATTATATCACTCAGGATGGTCGTGCGGTCTTCAAAAAAGCAACAATGGGGATGGCAGATGTTTCTTTAGAGATTATGAAGAAAAATAATCTGGAACCTGAAGATGTAGCCTGGCTGGTTCCACATCAGGCTAATTTGAGAATTATTGATGCAACTGCAAACAGAATGGGTTTATCTTCTGAGAAAGTGATGATAAACATCAATAAATATGGCAATACCACCGCCGGTACAATTCCTCTTTGTCTATACGATTGGAAAGACAAATTGAACTACGGAGATAATCTGATCCTGGCTGCTTTCGGAGGAGGATTTACCTGGGGCGCTATTTATCTGAAATGGGGAATTAAATAATGAGTACAGCATATCTTTTTCCGGGACAAGGTTCTCAATTCGTTGGAATGGGCAAGGATCATTACGATGCAAATTCTGACTTTGCCAAAATGGTTGAAGATGCCAACGAGATTTTAGGAATTGATCTGAAATCAATAATGTTTGAAGGTCCTGAAGAAAAATTAAAGCAAACTGAATTTACACAACCCGCAATATTTCTTCATTCAATAGCCTTATACAAAACATTAGATGAAGCACCTGATATGGTTGCAGGCCATAGCCTTGGAGAGTTTTCAGCTTTGGTTGCATGCGGAGCAGTAAGTTTCGAAGATGCATTGAAGATCGTTCGGCGTCGTGGAGAATTAATGCAGGCAGCAGGAGCGTCCAATCCGGGAACAATGGCCGCGATTATTGGTATGGATGATGACAAAGTAGAATTAGTTTGTAAAAAAGCTACGGAACAAACCGGTAAAGAAGTGGTAGCAGCAAACTATAATTGTCCCGGACAGTTAGTAATTTCAGGTTATGTGGAAGCTGTAAAAGCAGCAGTTGATATAGCTAAGGAAGAAGGAGCCAGAATGGCTATGTTACTGCCGGTATCAGGAGCTTTCCACTCTTCATTGATGGAACCGGCTTTTGTTGGATTGAAGGAATCGCTGGAGAGTTTGGAAATAAACACACCTTCATGTCCTATTTACAGCAACTTTACTGCAAAACCAACGTCTGATGTTGACGAAATAAGATCAAATTTACTGGATCAATTGATGAATCCGGTTCGCTGGACACAGACATTACAAAATATGATTGCAAACGGAGCTTCATCTTTTGTTGAAGTGGGGCCGGGCAAAGTTTTACAAGGTTTGGTAAAAAGAACCGACAGAAAAGCAGAAATTTCAGGATATCAATAATAGAATAATCATGGGTTTATCTTTAGAAGGAAAAAGCTGTTTAGTAACCGGAGGAAGTCGTGGAATCGGAAGATCGATCGCAATCAGACTTGCTGAATTTGGTGCTGATGTAGCCATTACTTATGCACGTTCAGCGGATGCGGCTAATGAAGTAGTTAAAGAAATCGAAGCTTTAGGGCAAAAAGGAATAGCTTTTCAGGCTGATGCTGTCGATTACGCTCAGGCTGAAGGAGTTATTAAGACAATAATCGATGAATTCGGTAAGATTGATGTACTGGTTAACAATGCGGGTATTACAAAAGATAATTTGATACTCAGAATGAGTGAAGAACAATGGGATGATGTTATCACTACAAATTTGAAGAGTGTTTTTAACTACTCCAAAGCTTCTGCCAGACCAATGATGAAGAATAGAGGCGGTTCAATCATTAATATCAGTTCGGTAGTTGGAATTTCAGGAAACGGTGGCCAAACCAACTATTCTGCTTCAAAAGCAGGTATTATTGGTTTCACCAAATCTTATGCTAAAGAACTAGCATCTCGAAATATAAGAGCGAACGTAATTGCTCCGGGATACATTCTAACGGACATGACTGATCAATTGGATGAAAAAGTTTTAGAAGGAATTAAGGCTGAAACCCCTCTCGGAAGAGCAGGAGAAGCCACTGAAGTTGCTGATGCAGTTGTATTTTTAGCATCAGATATGAGTGCGTATATTACCGGTGAAACTATCCGTGTGGATGGCGGAATGGCAATGTAGCTTATTGCTAGTGCTTGAATGAATTTTTATGTTTAATTTATTATAGTAAAACTTAACTACTAAATAACCTTAAAGGACACAATATGTCACAAGATGTAGAATCAAAAGTAAAAGACATTATCATCGATAAACTTGGTGTTGATGAATCAGAAGTTGTTTCAGATGCAAACTTCACAAATGATCTTGGAGCTGACTCACTAGATACAGTTGAGTTAATTATGGAATTCGAAAAAGAATTCGATCTCAGTATTCCTGATGAAGATGCTGAAAACATTGCAACAGTTGGTGATGCAGTAAGCTACCTTTCGGGTAAACTATCTTAAAAAACTTTATTTAATTTATGACAACACGTAGAGTCGTTGTAACAGGAATTGGCGCTCTTACCCCGGTTGGTAAGAGTGCTCCTGATTTCTGGAATGGGTTGATTTCAGGTAAAAGTGGTGCCAGAACTATTGAGCATTTCGATACTGAAGGATTTCCAACAAAATTTGCTGCAACAATACCAGAGTACGAATCTTCTGACTATTTCGATAGAAAAGAAGCGCGCAGACTGGATAATGTTGCCCAATATGCATTGGTAGCTTCGGAAGAGGCTATTAAAGACAGTAGTATTGATCTTGAATCAATTGATAAAGATCGGGTTGCTGTTATTGTAGGAACCGGAATTGGTGGTATGAAGACATTCTACGACCAATCTATTGAGTTCCACAATAGAGGTGCGCGTGGTGTATCTCCCTTTTTTATTCCAATGCTTATTCCGGATCTAGTTCCGGGACAGATCTCTATTAAGTACGGGTTCAGGGGACCAAACTACAGTGTTGTCTCTGCGTGTGCTACCGGATCTAACAATATTGGTGCTGCATATGATGCAATTCGGTATGGACAGTCAGATATGGCTGTGACAGGTGGTTCAGAAGCTCCTGTCACACAGATTGGTATTTCAGGATTTAACTCCATGAAAGCTATGTCTACCAGAAATGATGACCCTGCCACTGCTTCCAGACCATTTGATGTTAATCGAGATGGTTTCGTTCTCGGAGAAGGTGCCGGAATCTTCTTTCTCGAAGAGTATGAAATGGCCAAAAAACGTGGAGCCAGAATCTATGGTGAGATCGTAGGTTATGGATATTCTGCAGATGCATATCATATTACTGCTCCTGATCCTGATGGTGGTGGAGTTCAGTTAGCTATGAATAACGCACTGGAAGCTGCTGGAATTAAGCCGGAAGATGTCGATCATATTAACATGCACGGAACTTCAACTCCTCTTGGTGATATTGCTGAAACAAATTCTATTAAGAAAGTTTTCGGTGATCATGCTAAAAAGATCAATTTGAATTCCACTAAGTCTATGACGGGACATACTTTAGGTGCAGCAGGAGCTATCGAATCAGTTGCTTCCTTGCTTGCTATCTATCACAGTTTGGTTCCTCCAACAATTAATTTGTTTGATCAGGATCCTAAATGTGATCTTAATTATACCGCAAATGAAGCCGTTGCCAGAGATGTAAAGTATGCAGTTAACAATGCTTTCGGGTTTGGTGGACATAACACTTCGTTAGTATTCAAAAAATTTGAAGAATAATAGTTTATGCCAACCTGGTTAAGGTCTTTATTTAAGAAAAAAGATCTATCAAAAGATCAGGTTAAAAACGAACGGTTATTACAATTGGAAAGGATCATTGGTTTTGAAATCGATGATCCTTCTTTATTTTTAAGAGCGCTCAGGCACAGATCTACACTTGCAAATGACCAATACTCAAGCCATGAGTCCTACGAACGATTGGAATTCCTAGGGGATGCAGTCCTTGATTTGATAGCAGCTGAAGTTCTCTTTGAAAAATTTCCTACAGCAAATGAAGGATTTTTAACCAAAAGCAGAGCCAAACTTGTAAAAGGAGAGACTTTAGCCAAATTCTCCATTAAACTGGGAATAGAAGATTTACTTGAGCTGGGAGAGAGATCAGATCAGGTAAGTATTTCAAAAAGTATTTTAGCTGATGTTTTTGAATCTATAATAGCCGCAGTTTACATAACAAAAGGATATGCAAACGCTTTTATGTTTGTATCCGAAGTATTTGAGAAACAGGTAGATTTCAAAAAACTGGTAAATCAGGTCGATAATTTTAAAAGTGCACTTCTGGAATTTACTCAAGCCGAAAAAATGAGTTTACCAAGCTATAAAGTTGTTTCAGAATCAGGTCCCGGTCATGATAAAATATTTGAGATCATGGTTATAGTTGATAACAAGGAATTGGGTGCAGGGAAGGGAAGAAGCAAAAAAAGTGCGGAACAGGAAGCCGCAAAAGTAGCTCTTAAAACTCTGGGCGTTCGGTAGGTTCTAAACGTATGTTAAATTCTAAGGGCGATTTTTTTCTTAGAACTATCACTGCTAAGCTGTCTATGAATTAGCTGAAATATATCAAAGGCGACTATTCTTTTAATATAAATTAAACGTGCTACGAGTAAAGAAAGCTTGTATACAAACCGCCATCAAATCATCAATATCTAAACTTGTTTTTTGGTCGATTTAATACGATTCTTAGCCTGCTGAAAGAATCATTTTTTAAGTCCTCTGACTATGCTTGTGCAGCTCATAAAACCGGAATTCGAAGAACTTATCCAGGCAAAAGACTGGGTGGCTCTCAAGGATGTTCTGGCTGATGTTCCGGCTGCTGATATAGCCGATCTTTTGGTAGAACTTGAAGGAGATGTAGCGGTAGTTATTTTCAGACTCCTCAAAAAGCCGCTGGCAGCAGACGTCTTTTCTGCACTCCCATCAGGAAAAGGAGTAGAATTACTTGAGCTCTTCAACAGGCAACAGTTAAGCGATGTAATGGTAAATCTGGAGCCCGATGAGCAAGTGTCTCTGATGGAAGAATTACCGGGTCACCTTACTCAACGTGTGATGAACTCGATGAATCTGGAAGACCAGAAGCAAGTCAAGAAGTTGCTCGGTTATCCGGAAGAGAGTGTTGGACGTTTGATGACGCCAAGATATGTTCGTGTAAAAACCGACTGGACCATCGAGCGGAGCATGAAACATATCCGTAAATATGCGGAAGTAGCTGAGACTTTAAACCGTATTTATGTAGTTGATGACAAAGAATATCTGATAGATGATCTGCGGTTAACAGAATTAATACTTGCCGATCCTGAAGAGACTATCGAAACCTTGATGGACAGATCTTTCGAAACGCTGATGGCATATGAAGATCAGGAAGAAGCGGTTAAAATGTTTGCCAAGTATGACAGAGCGGCTCTTCCTGTTGTGGATACGGATGGAATTTTAGTTGGAATAGTTACCGTAGATGATGTGATCGACGTTGCTGAGGAAGAAGCGACCGAGGATATGCAGAAAATGGCCGGTATGGATGCGCTGGATGATTACTATTCTCAGACTACAGTAGGCAAACTGGTGAAGAAAAGGATTACATGGTTGATCGTACTTTTTGTTGGACAGATTTTGACTGCGCTGACCATGAGTGGTTATGAGGAAGTACTCCAGAAAATTGTCTTGCTGTCTTACTTTGTGCCATTACTGATAGCAAGTGGTGGGAACTCAGGCTCGCAGGCTGCAACGTTGATCATTCGTGCATTGGCAACAGACGATATTAAATCAGATGGATGGAAAATGGTTCTCAAAAAAGAAGGAAGTTCCGGCCTGATGCTGGGTTCCATTTTAGGTGTTCTGGGCTTTGCCACACTAATAGTCTGGGGTTTGATCGATGGCGACCCGATGAACATGGAACTGGTGCTAAAGGCGAGTGTTGTTGCATCCAGTTTATTACTGATCGTTGTATTTGGAAATGTGATAGGAGCAATGCTTCCTTTTATATTATCTAAAGTCGGACTCGATCCGGCTGTTTCATCAGCACCTTTTGTTGCAACAATAGTGGATGTAAGCGGAATCATTATTTATTTTAGCATTGCTGTATTTTTACTCAGTGGAATTTTACTCTAATCGTTATATCAATCAATGAAAGCATATCTGGATCTTGTAAAAAACGTTCTTGAAAACGGCGTCCAAAAAAAAAACAGAACAGGCACCGATACCATATCAAATTTTGCGGAATTCTATAAAGTAGATCTCTCAGAAGGATTTCCTTTGTTGACTACTAAGAAAGTATTTTTCCGTTCTGTTATCCTGGAATTGTTATGGTATTTACGCGGAGAAGATCACATTCGTTGGCTACGCGATGAAAACGATTGCCATATCTGGGATGCCTGGGCTGATGAAGACGGACATGTTGGCCCGATCTATCCGGTGCTTTGGAGACGGTTCCCTTATCTGGAAAAAGAAAATGTAAATCTTGAAGGAACAGGTGGAGCTGTAGAAAGTGAAACCTGGGTTCGTAAAGAATTCGATCAGGTTCAGCGCGCTATCGATATGCTCAAAACCAATCCAAACAGCCGAAGAATTGTGGTAAGTACCTGGCATCCGGGTTTGTTGGGAGAAATGGCGCTTCCACCATGTCATATCATGTATATTTTTAATGTGAGTAACGGAAAACTGAACTGTCACCTTACTCAACGTTCGGGTGATATTGCGCTGGGAATTCCATTTAATCTGGCGTGTTATTCTGCATTGACAATGGCAATAGCTCAGGAAGTTGGTTTAGAGCCGGGCACATTTGCTCATACTATTGTGGACGCTCATATCTATGTAAATCATGTGGACGGACTGAAAGAACAGCTTAAAAGAGAACCTCGTGAATTACCAACTTTGGAAATTGCCAAAAAACCGGTTGACGAGCTGACTTTTGATGATTTTAAACTTCATAACTACGATCCTGATCCAGTGATCAAATTTGAGGTTGCAGTATGACATTGACGATAGTCGTTGCTCATGACCCAAATCTTGTAATTGGAAAGGAGGGCGGACTGCCGTGGCGCTATCCTGAAGACCTGAAGCACTTCAAACAAACCACCTTGGGCGGAACTATGATCATGGGAAGAGGCGTGTTTGAAGAACTGAATGAGATTCCACTTCCCGGTAGGAAAAATATTGTTCTCACCAGAACCAAGACCTACGATAATGTTGATACGTATACTTCCTTACAAATTGCCTTGGATGAATTGGATGAAGAAGAAATATTCATAATAGGTGGTGGAGTCTTGTATAGAGATGCGCTACCTATGGCCGATAAAATGATCGTAACACAGGTAAACAAAGAATACGATGGAGATACTTACTTTCCGGAATATCGCGATGATATCGGCAAAACCTGGATCGAAACCGATCGACGGGAAACCGATGACCTGACCTTTTTGGTTTTCGAGAGAGCCTGAGCTGAAATTTTGTACTTTAGGTTTATATAAAAGTCCAACGGATAGGCTATAAGAGTAAAGTAAATTATTCCTAGAAATTCAGAGATGAATAAAAATTCAAAAAAACCATGGCCAACCAAAGCAGCAATGGCTCAGGTTTATGATATGAATCTTTGGGGAGGAGAGAGCGACGAATTTTATTCAGGAGATGGTTCACATCTTTCTGAGTTAGTAGATCCGTACATCAATATTGTAAGATCTTTTTTGTCCTCTTTTGATGATTCACTAACGGTTTGTGACTTGGGTTGCGGAGATTTCAATGTGGGGAAAGAGCTGGTACAACATTCGAAGAAATACATTGCTGTAGATATTGTCCCTGAATTGATCGAGAGAAATAAGCAGATGTTCAAAGCCGATCAATTGGAATTCCGGTGTTTGAATATAGCCAATGATGATCTTCCTGAAGCTGATTGTGCTATACTGAGACAAGTTCTTCAGCACTTATCGAATGCGGAAGTAAAGAGTGTAGTCCAAAAATTGAATAGCTATAAATATGTGGTTCTTACAGAGCATATTCCTGAAGGAGATTTTGATCCAAACACAGATATAATTTCCGGACAGGGCATCAGGCTAAAAAAGAAAAGTGGACTAAGATTATTGGAGCCCCCGTTCAATTTTAAGGTAAAAGAGAAGAAACAGTTATTATCAATTGTTTTAGATGATGGCAGAGGAATTATAGAGACCTGGCTTTATAGGGTTTTTTAGATTTCAGAAAAAGTCTCCAACTACACCGAACTTAGAATTATTGGCGAGCAAAGAACGTAATGAAATCGACGGCTCCGAAGGAGCAATCATTACACTCAGGCTGACTAGGGAATATGTATCAAACGAACGAAGACCTTTTGTAATGATTAGTCGATGTAATGGAGTTCGCGCCAATAATTCTTGTCGGGAGTTTTTGGTACTGGCGCCTGTGCTGAGGAAGCTCAGTATCGGTACAAAAGTACATAGAACAAAGTAGCTGAATCCTATAAACACATTTAGCTTAAATACGGGTATCTACTTTTGTCTTGATATCCCGTTCGAACGGGACAAAAGATCAAGCCGAAGTATTTAAGACGGATTCACTGATCCTGCGCTGAATAATCCTAAAGGTCTTCGTTCGCTCAGATACATTTCTTCTCTTCTCACCTGAAAGGATTATTCCTGCTTCGCAGACACATTCGGATCACGTTCTCTTCTCCGTCTTAAATACTAAGGGCGGATTTTTCTGAAACGGATTTTCAATCGCTGAAGATGCTGAATCATGCTTCACGTTGTCTCGCTATAGTTTTATCAATCTAAAATACTTAAAGTCCTTAACAATGCATTCGATCTGAGGTCTAAATTGGTATTTCCGAAATTATAGTTTCTCAGAAGAATCACACCGTATTTACTGTCCTTTTCAAATTCGAAATGAGCCGAATACCCGGGAGTTGAACCTCCGTGACCAACTGTATTAACTCCCTGATCTGAGTATAAATTAAATCCCAAGCTGTAGTTGGCTCTTAATCTTGTTGTCGGGGTTTGCGATGATTGTAGTATTTCTAAACTCTCTTCATTTAACAGTTTGGATTCTCCCATACAAGCTTTCATAAATTCAGATAGATCCGATACTGTGGAATAAAGTCCGCCATTGGGAATTCGGTAACCTCGTCCGTTATGTTCATCTAAAGGTAGCTGAAAGTTTAACTCAGCAGTTGGTCCGCCCGCCATGCCTTCAGTAAGTTTTTTGGTTTTCTCTTCAGGTACAACAAAAAAGGTATTCGTCATGTTTAAAGGAGAAAGAATTTGTTCTTCAATCAGCTCTATATACGTTTTGTTTGTAGCTCTGGACATAGCTAATCCTAAAATGGCATATCCAATATTTGAGTATCTAAATCTCTCGCCCGGTTTTGATCTGAAAGAAGTTTGAGGAAGTGCATTGATCAGCTTTTCCTCCCATTCCGAAACCAAACCAAAATTAGACTCCCTGTTTCTTGTTTCACGGTCCAAACCCGATGTATGAGAAGCTAATTGCTTAAAAGTGATTGGAGAATATTTATTATAATCGATCAAGGATTTGATCTCAGGTAAATAATCTTCAATAGGATCATTCATGTTCAAAACACTATCCTGATGTAATTTTACCAGAAGGAATCCGGTAAATGATTTGGTTATAGACCCTATTCGATAAAGGGTTTCAGAATCAGAAACTTCAGTTTTATCATGGTTCAGATAACCAAAAGCATCTGAGGAAAGAATTTTATCAGATTTTATAACCGCTACCGAAATACTCCCATTTATGTTGTCACTTTGGAGATCAGACTCTATTTGTGTAACAAAATCCTCAATAATGTTTTCGGGATTATTTTTCCGGGTTTCGCTACAACCAACCAGCTGGACAAGCAGTAGTACTAAAATTAGTTTTTTCATTCCTCATTTTTAAGTTGCGCCTACAATAAGGAATAATTGTATGAGAAAGCAGAATTATAATCTTGTTTGTTGGAAGTGCTGTAAATTGAAGTCACAGACTTCCAAAACTATTGCTCTGAAGTCACCGCTCCGCTAAAGACTTCAGAGATCTTGGGGGAATAGGTCATCCTGAACCATGTGCTGAACTTGATTCAGTATTGTTTCAGGATCTTTGTGGTGTATAGATTCTATTTACCAGACCAAATATTTCCGCACAAGCGCGACGCTTGCGCTAAGATGGGTGAATGAGCGGTATCGGAAGCATTACGTTTTAAACTTTCCAAAATGCCATAATATTCCGCTGGGATCGTGAAGGAAAAATTCATTTCCCCAGTCATTATATACGATTTCAGACAATCGTACATTCTTATATTTATCTGTCAATGCTAAACCTTGTACCTGTTTTAATGTGGCATCTAAGTCACTTACTTCAAGGAAAATCATTGAATTATCGATCCAGTCTTTAACGTAAGCGTCTTGTAAATAAAACCCAAAATCGTCAATATGGAAATAAGACATTTTATCAGAGATGTTTATTTCTTCAAAACCAAGATCCCGATAAAAACTTCGTGAAACAGTATAGTTTTTTGCTCCGATAAAAGGCCTGATTGACTTTCCTGTTATATTCATGAATAGATGTTAAGTAAATAGTAACAAGTATATTATACTGCGAACTTGTTCAGGATAATATTAAAAAAAGTAACGCGGAATGGTTCGGGAATTTAGATCATGCGGACAAAGATCTTTTATAATGATTGAGTCGATGGATTGAGTTTACGCCAATATGCATACTAGAGCTTTTCTTTAAGTTTTCCTATATATCCGAACTACCGGTCATTCTGAGCATACCTGCGAAGAATCTGCACAGCTGGTTTTTGATGAGATTAGGAATCAGTTTGGTCTGATTTAAACAAAGAGTCATACTGAAGTTTGTAATGAAGCACAATCAAAATCGTTTCGCTGTTCAGCATGACGGATTACTAAATCGCTATTCTACTCCAAACAATTCTTTAACCCTATCTAAGTCAATTGAATCATCAATGGGATAGAAGAAATCCAGTTGCCACTTTTGAGTTCGTTCAGCTTGTTTACTTTTTGGGATGTCCCAGGCGGGATACACACGAAATGCTCGTTTTCCTTCTCTTTGATTAGTCGAGACGATGCCTTTTTTGATCAGTACAGATTTCGGAAACACAAATTGCCCTAGCCGGTTATTGCTTTGTACGTTTACGGTAAAAAAATCAAAGGGATCATTTTCATGAAAAGGTTCAATAGGTCCGTTTTTGCTTCTCTTCCAGAAGGTCACAAACTGACCAACTTTCTTAGGAGTGATCTTAGCATTTCTGTTAACGATCCGTAACCCGTTCAATTCAAATTGAGAAGCATCATATTCTTTGCTTTCCATTTCAAACCTGAAGCCGGAAATTTTAATTGCACATGGACCGTAAACCTGAGTCTTTATTTGAGTGAGAATGTGGTCCATAATTTTAGTTGTCAAACTAAATCAACTTTTACCCCAAGTGCATCAGAAATTCTAGTGAGAATATCCAGACCAACCGAATATTTGCCTTGTTCTATTCGACTTAGATTAGCAGCGTCAATATTAGCCAAAGTGGCGAGTTTTTTCGCTTCTATTTTTTTCTCTTCACGGAGCTTTCGAATTTTTGAACCAATACGTTCTCGTTCGTCACTTCGGTCACTTCCTTGGTAATAAAACGAGAAACCCGCACTTGCCATCATTTCCATTAGTACCCAATAAATCATACTTGTCTTATCATCAGAGAAGTTTTTATCAAAGTAATGCAATAATAACTTGGCTATCCCTTTTTGTCTATCTTTAGGAACGGGTAAATATGCTTTAAGGGTAAATTTTTCGCCATCAAGTGCTAATACATTAATGGTGGTATTGTCTATGAAATTAATTCTTTTCATAATATTTTCCGTATTTAGTTGATGTGTTGTCGCCACATTTGTAATTAAACTTCTGAGAAAATAACGAAAAAATACCAATTGGCAAATATACCAATTTATTATTTTTCATGCTGTTGAGGAGTCTCTGGTAAAAGGGGGAGGTTCGTGGAAGTCACAGACTTCCGTAACTAATGCTCTGAAGTCACCGCTCCGCTAAAGACTTCAGAGATCTTGGCGATGAAGAAAAGCACAGAAACCGGTCATTCTGAGCAAACCTGTGAAGAATCTGCACAACTGGATTTTGATGAGATTTTAAAATCAGGGTCATCCTGAACTTGTTTCAGGATCTTTGTGGAGCTTAGTTTTCGGTAATTTGACCAATATTCCCGCACAAGCGTGACGCTTGTGCTATATTGGGGGGTACACCGTTTTTTTATACATTTTTAAGTTTTTCGTCATACCAAACATCTTCGTATCCGTTGTTGTCAATTAAAAATCTATAGCCAACATCAAGTCCGAAATATTTGATCAATTCAGGTCGGATTTGAAGCAAATGTTCTGCACAAGTTGGTTTGAAAAAATCATCTTTTTCTGAATATTCTCCACTCCAAATATACCAACCTGTTGTATTTTCTTCTTTTGGATGTCTTAGCCCGTTAATCGGTTCTTTATCTAAATTCTCAGAACATCCAATAATTAATTTTTTATTTATAGGATTCCATTTAGACTCATATTTTTCGCAAATCGCTTTTTGTCTTTCGATATGTGCGTTCCATAAATTGTAATCAGCTAATAAATCCCCATCAGTTTCCAATTGATGTTTCCAAAGTCTTACGTTTTGTTTAGTAATCGGAAAATTGATTTCTGGACTGTCCCATTGATAAATGATATCAGATATTACATCATCGTCCCAATCAATATTTTCTTCGGTTATAAGATTCCAAGCATAATTTTCAAAATCCCTTTCTTCAATTTCTCCATTCAGATATTGGTCGCATTTTGCGATTAAGTCCGAACGTGATATTTTGATTTCTTGATTCAATTCTGCGTTTTCTTAAATGGTGTATAACGGTCTTGCTATATTTCAGTAGGCCCGTTTAGGGACTATTGAAATATAGCTTTTGTTATAGCTCGTTTTTCATTTTATGGAGTTTCCTTCCTATTATGGATTCTTTTTTCAGCAAACTCATGTAATATTAAATCGGGATCATCAAACATATCATCAATTTCTTTCTTCGTACTGTGTTATAAATCATTTCTCGTTACGTGATAACTTTTAGACATGGTTTATTTCAGTTTGTTTGTTATAGGATTTAAAAATCTTTCTTGCCAGTTAAATATGTCAACCTTTAATTGATTCTCTATTTCAGTTTTAATTTCACTTATTGTTTTTTCTGATTCTTTTAACCATTTGGGTTGTTCGTCAATTTCTATGTATTCATACCAAGAGCCAATTATTTCATGAAATTGGACGCCATCATATAAAAATTTATTGCTATTAATTAATGATTCACAATTACCCCAACATTCATTTTTTATTTTGGATACGCATTCTACGGCATTTATTTCCCCATTTCTTGTTTTGGTTATATAATAATTTGCAAGTATAAAAGCTGAATCAAGTTTTGAATATGATTTGATTTTTAATTCTTGTAATGTTTTGTCTAAATATTCTTTTATTTCAAAGGCATTGTCATTTTCATTCATTCCAGCAAGAATAATCAATGACTCACTTTCCACTCCATTTTGCAACCTATCCATAGCAATTTTTGGGAATTGAGAAATAGTCAATTCACCCAAATTCATTTTTGCTATTGATTCTTTAAGTGTCATTTTTATCTTAATGAGCTATAACGACCCGGCGTTTAAGCGTCGCAGGGTTTTCGGTTTTTATTAAAGTAACTGAATATTTTCATTGCCTACAAGCTTCCAGCGAACCCTAACTGTGTCCGACTTGAAACGTTTGTTATACCTCTTTCTTTTAGAAATCTAACTTATGTTTAACATTCGCTCTTGAGTTAATTCCCACTTATTATCAATTTTTTCAAAATAGAATAACCAAGATGTACCACACAATGGTCCACAACTTATACTCGTATAAAGTAGCGCTTTATTTTTCTGAGTATTTAAACCGACCCTTGAGAAGCGTTGTATAGATTTAACACTTGGAAATCTTTCCTCAATAACTAACCAAGAAAAAGAATTATTAAAAATTTCATCCATTTCATTGGTCAACACTATTTGATACTTAATATCGGTTTTAAAATAATCTTGTATTAAGTACCTAGAGGTGTTTTTAGTACGAAAATCATTTATTAAATCCTTAGTTAACTCAATACCCCATTTTACTTCCAGTTCAGAGATGTATTCATCAGTTAGTGTCAGGTTTTTTCGAAAATAAGTAGAATCTTCAATGGCTATGTTTACACTGTCAATTTCAAATTCTTCATTTTCAGTAAAAGAGCTAAAGAAAGCATTATAAATAGCATACTCGTTTTGAGGAATATGAGATTCTATCTTCTCACAGTTTTGGAAGAAAAAAATTGAAAGGAAAAGTAATAGAGTAAGTCTAAATCTCATTTAGAAAATTAAGAGGTATAACATAAGAATATGACGCATTGAGTTCATCATATCCCAGTTTGATGTTTAAGTTTTACTCATCTATATGAAGGAGTAAGATGAATAAAACCCAGTTATTATCAAAACATAACTATCATGTTATTCTACTATACATTAATAAAAACGGGACTAAATAAAGATGGAAAGTTTTAGTCATCTTCCCTCAATAAAAACCAAGTCCCACTGGCAAGGAGAGCTCCAATAATTGGGGCAACGATATACATCCAAAGATGAGTAAGGTTTCCTGAGACGATGGCAGGGGCGATGGAGCGGGCGGGATTCATAGAAGCACCTGTGATAGGTCCGGCGAACATAGCTTCGAGTAAAACTACAAATCCCACAGCCAATCCGGTGAATTCAGTGACGGCTTTGTTTTGGCTTACAAACAAGATCACAACCATCAAAAAGTAGGTAAGAATGATTTCCAGAATAAAGGTTTGGTGCCAGTCTCCGGCCGGAAGGGTAGCGCCCAATCCTTCGTGTTCCTGAAACAGAAAGGCTAAGATCAAGGAAGCAAAAAGAGCTCCGCCAACCTGAGCAATGATATATGGAGCGACCTGCTTTTCGTTAAAACGATCGGTAACTGCAAAAGCAATGGAAACAGCAGGATTGATATGCGCTCCGGAAATTTTACCAAAGGCATAGATCATCGCCGTAACGATCAATCCAAAAGTAATGGCTACTCCAACATGCGTTACCGTTCCTCCGGTTACATCATTGATCACGATGGCTCCGGTTCCGCAAAATACTAAAGCGAAAGTTCCAATGAATTCAGCAACATATTTTCTCATTTCAACACTACATTACTCATTACAAATAGCATTTCTGTACCGATCTGTTTACAGCGTTCATCGTATTTTGCATCCTGAAGATCAGTTCCGTCAAAGGCTTTGGGATCATCGAAAGGAAGAGCCAGTCTGAAATCTGTTCCGGGCACAAAAGGACATCCTTGATCCGCTTCCGAACAGACCATAATGGCGGCGAATTCTTTAGTCGGATTCGGAGCTTCATCAAATCGGGTTGAGAAAGCTTTGTACGCATCTATTTCCGCTTTCCAGGAAATTTGGTAAACAGGATTGGAGGCATCGGGATCTTCAGCTTCTACCTTAAATCCGGCTCTTCGAACGGCATTTACAGCATTGGGATGAAAAGCAGTAGCTTCGGTTCCACCGGAGAAAGTTTCGATCTCAGGAAGTCTGTAATGATCAGCTCCCGCAGCTAACCACAACTGTCCCAAATGACTTCTTCTGGAATTATGCGTGCAAATGATGATTGCTTTCGGAGTTTGATTCGAATTCCATTTTCCCGAAAGATATTCACTCAAAGAACGCAATTTATCTTTTCGCTCTTCGGGAATGGAATCAAAGTTCTGTTCCAGTTCTTTGGTGTAGCTTAATAGCTTATCAAAAAGGGGAGATGTAGTTGTGGTCATTTTCAGATCTTTAATAGATTAACAGCAACCACTCCCCGGAGCACAAGAACCGGCGGTTTGTAGTTCAGATAGTTTTACTTTTGGTTTGGAAACAGGAATTCCACAACTATCCTTAGCCAGACAATCGGTAGCTTTGGTAGTCAGCAGGAAATTAGTTCCGTCAAAATCGAGCCCATATTTGCCAATGGTTTCGCCCTGATATTCTACTTCAATATCCAGATCAGGAAGTCCTAAGGTCATTTCAGATAGCTCAATGATGTGTAGCAGTTTTTCCGGATGGATACGGTGATCGTAATCGTTGGCACTCCACAACTGGAAGTTGATCACTTCTTCATTTCTGAGTGTTCCACCGCAGTCGATGAAGTTCTTGGTAATCATTCCGACTTCAGTCACGTGAAAATGTCGGGGAACCAATTCACCATTCGGTAATTGGAAGGCGATAGATTCTAAATCGACAAGAGCACGTTTAATTTGAGATAATTTCATGATTCTGTAGTGATGTGTTTAAAGTTAGCAGCAGTTTAAGTTCGTTCCGTTGATATCCTGATCCAGAAATTGAGCAATGATCGATTTCATCTCCGACCAGTTTTCTTTGTTAATGCAATAGCATACACTGGTTCCTTCAATATTTCCCTGAATAAGACCGAGATTTTTCAGCTCTTTTAAATGCTGAGAGATCGTAGGTTGGGCAAGACCAATTTCTTCAACTAAGTCTCCGCAAATGCAGGAATCAGTTGAAAATAATTGTTGAAGGATGGCAACGCGGGCAGGATGAGCAAAGGCTTTTGCAAACACTGCGATCTTGTTTTGTTGCTCTGTAAAAATTTCGGTTTTGGTAAGTCCCATTGCTATTAAATTTGTTCATTGCAATATAACGATTAATAAAATTTTATTCCAACCTTTTTCTCTTAAGATTTTAGAATCTGAAAAAATTCTGAAGACGAAGAGCATTCTCTGATCATAAGCCGTATCTTTGAATAATCTCAGAATTTCAAACTAACTACTTTTATGATATCCCGATATTCCCGCAAAGAAATGGAAGACATTTGGACGGAAGAAAATCAATTTCAGGCCTGGTTGGAGGTTGAGCTTGCAGCATGTTGGGCATGGGCAAAGTTGGGAACCATTCCGATGGAAGATGTAGATAAACTGTATGAAAAAGCATCTTTCAAGTTAGAGAGAATTAAAGAAATTGAAGCCAAAACTCGTCACGATGTGGTGGCTTTTACGCGAGCGGTATCAGAAACGTTGGGCGAAGAAAAAAAATGGATCCATTACGGATTGACATCCACGGATGTGGTAGACACAGCTTGGGGAGTTCGTCTAAAACAAGCGAATAAGTTGATCAAAGAAGATCTGGAACGAATTATTTCAGTTTTAGGTGAAAAGGCGAAGGCTCATAAGTACACTGTGATGATGGGCAGAACGCATGGTATTCATGCGGAGCCAACTACTTTCGGGTTGAAGTGTGCCCTTTGGTATGCGGAAATGAAAAGAAATTTAGAGCGATTCGAAAAAGCAGCTGCTGATGTTGAATTCGGAAAACTTTCGGGTTCAGTAGGAACTTTTGCAAACATTCCTCCTGAAGTAGAACAGTACACCTGCGAGAAATTAGGATTAACTCCGGCTCCGATCTCAACCCAAACCTTACAACGAGACAGACACGCTTTTTACATATCTACTTTGGCTTTGATCGGTTCAACTATGGAAAAAATGGCGGTGGAAGTTCGTCATTTGCAACGCAGTGAAGTTCGTGAAGCAGAAGAAGCTTTCAGAAAAGGGCAGAAGGGATCTTCATCTATGCCGCACAAAAGAAATCCTATTAGTTCAGAGAATATTACAGGTTGTGCACGTGTACTTCGTGGTTATATGGTAACTGCATTCGAAAATATTCCATTATGGCACGAACGTGATATCTCACATTCATCTGCGGAGCGTATCATTCTTCCGGATGCAACTACATTACTGGATTACATGCTTTCACGTTTTTCTAATGTGATCGAGAATCTGGTCGTGTTCGAAGAGAATATGGAAGCTAACATCTGGAAAACACAGGGATTGGTATTTTCTCAGCGTATTCTGAACAAGTTGATTGACAAAGGCATTAACAGGGAAGAAGCGTACGATGCCGTTCAGCCGTTGGCAATGGAATCATGGGAAAATCAAAAGCTGTTCCGTCCATTGATCGATAACGACGAGTTTATTTCATCACAACTCAGCAAAGAAGAGATCGAAGATGCATTCGACCTGAAACATCACACCAGAAATGTAGATGTTATTTTTGAAAGGGTAGGGTTAGGTTAGAATAAACTCAATTTAAATCCAGCACCAACAAAATCTGGTGTAATTATTGGATTAAAGTTTATTTTCATAACTGTTTGTTCTTCATCATAAGAGACACCCAAGTCTTTATTATATGCTTTTACAGCACGCTCAACATATTTTGTAGCACCGTTACCGTTCACTCCAGCTACAATTATCCCGGTAAGAGCCACGCCGATACCTACAATTCCAATTGGTTTTATGGCGTATTTATCTCCACTTTGACCTGTTCTTGGATCAAAAGATTGTTAACCTGTTTTTTCAGCTCCCAAAGCAACAGCTAATACTACTCCACCTACTGAAATTACATATCCAGTAACCATATTTTTCCTTTTTTTTGCAAAGGTATTCATATGCGCTAAAGCATCAGGATTATCTTTAACTATTTCTTTTAAATTGTCACCGAAATAGCTCACCTTTTGTTCGATTCCAAAGTTTCCAACTCTAAAAGTATAGGATGGTTCACTTCCACCGGAAAAGCCTCCTCCCATTCCATTAAATCCGGGCGAATAATAGCCGGCTGTAGCGGATTTAGATTTTAGCTGAATAGGTTTTTTTTCGGTTTCTTGTTCCGCTTCCTGAGCATACAAAGTTGCATTGAATACAAAAAATGATAGGAATGATAGTACGGTAAGTAGTTTGATAATATTCATGATATCAGTAGTTGAAAAAATGATAGCGACAAATCTAAATAGATACTTTATAAATCCAAAAAAATAAAATCTGAAGATTTATAGAATCTATTTTTAGAGCTTAAAACTAAAGACCGTTACTTAAAATATTCCAAATGAGTAAGGGGATTAAACATAATCGAATAATCTCTATTCCAAAAAGCCACTTACTTTTCGATTCAAATAAGATTCCAAGCATAGCAGTCGATATGACTATCCATGCTGAAAGTGAAATTTTTGATGCCATCGTAAAATCAGAAAAATTGAATAGGAAATAGGCGGTAATAGAAATAGCTATTACAAACTGAGCAAAGATATAGGTCTTCATCCATATAAAAGATACATCAGCATTGTACTTCTTAAAGTCTTCAGTTACATCTTCCGGACTTTGTACTCCTCCAAGATAATCAGGTAACCACCCCGGCTGTTTGAACAACATGTTTTTGGTATCACTCCAGGATCTGGACTGCTTTGCATACTGATAAAGATCAATATAATGTGCGAAATTAGCATAAACCGGATTCCAGCTTCCTACCGGTTTGGTTATCCCGTAATTCGGTCGCTCTTCCTCTTCTTTGAAGGTTCCGAACATCTTATCCCAAATAATAAAAACACCGGCGTAATTTTTGTCGATATATTTCGGGTCCCGACCATGATGTACTCTGTGATGCGACGGAGTGTTCATAATCTTTTCAAGCCAGCCTATCCTGTTTATATGTTCGGTATGAATCCAAAATTGATAAAGTAGATTAAATCCTCCGATAAGCACAAATTGAATAGGATCAAAACCAAGTACAGCCAATGGCAAATAAAAAGGAGTACTCCATATAAAAGCAGTAGAACTTTGTCTTAATGCCACCGATAAATTAAAATCTTCACTTTGATGATGAACTACATGTCCTCCCCAAAAAAGACTTATTTCATGAGACATTCGGTGACTCCAGTAAAAGCAAAGGTCATAAAGAAAGAAAAGAATAATGAAAGAGATCCAGTGCTCAGGAATTTTATATACTGCAAAGTATTGGTAGATAAAGGAATAGATACCGATAGTAACAATTTTGGTAAAAATATTGCTCACCTGATTCAAAACACCTAGATTGATGTTCGTAACTGCGTCATTTAAACGATAGGTTTTTTTCTTAGTTATAGCTTCGTACATAAGTTCTAAACTCATAAGTCCGAAAAAGATAGGAATTGCAAATATTACAGGATTAAAATTCATGTAATGCTGTCGATAAGGTTAGTAAATTCATCAAGTAAAGTTTCTCCATGGATAGCAAATTATCATTCTACAGTCTTATAAGTAAATTAAAATGGCCAAAAGGATATACCGGGAAAATATTCCTGATCGCTTTCATTGGAACACACATCCCGTTAATAGGTCTGTTCATTTATCTTACTATTTATTTTCCGGTTGAGGAAAGAGTATCTATTTTGCTTGTAGTATTAGTTGCAACAGTGGTTGGAGCTTCCGTAACGCTGTATTTTATTTTCCGTTTACTTGCGCCCATTTTAATGACTAATAAAGCAGTCATCAAGTATAATTCTGATAAAAAGATCCCGTCCTTACCAAAGCATTTTAAGGATGAAGCCGGAGTTTTGATGGCGAATACACAAAAATGTATCGAAGAACTTGATGATCTGCTGAAGTTGAAAAACCGTTTAATCGCAATGGTTTCTCATGATTCTAAAACACCCATTGGATCCATAAAAATTGCAAATGAGTTGATCAAGGATGAACTACAAGGAGATAATCCTGACCTTGAAGATATTTTCAAGTACATAGAGTTGATCGAGATCAGTACGGATAGCCACGCAAGGTTTTTGGATAATATGCTTACTCTGGCCAGATTTGATGACGGTGAAATTCATCTGAATAAAAAAGAAGTAGCTCCGGAAGATATCTTCAACAAACTGGCAAAGAACCACAAGATCTACTTTGAGATGAAAGGGATAGAATTTGTTACCAATTCTGAACTTCCGATTGGATCAAAACTAAATATTGATGTCGAGAAAATGATATCTGTGTTAAATAATTTAGTTCAAAACTCCATCAAGTTTACCAAACAAGATGGAAAGATTGAATTGAATCTCAAAGAGAGAGAAGGAAGATATTTAATTACTGTTAAAGATAATGGAGTTGGAATAGCTGAAGCTCAAAAGGAAACTATTTTCAGTGCTTTTTCTGATTCATCACAAGGAACTAAAAATGAAGTTGGTTCAGGTTTAGGGCTTTGGATCGTGAAGGTGTTTACCGATTTGCACAAAGGTGAAATCAATTTTGAAAGTGAGGAAGGGAAGGGGACGACGTTTACGTTATCGCTTCCTAAGTCTTAATCATAAGTTCATTTTTTTATGATCTGTTGGGCAAGTTCCCATCTTTTTACTTTACCCATAACAGTTTTGGGCAATTTGTCGACTACTACCAATTCTTTAGGGATTTTGAAATCAGAGAGCTCTGAAGAAAGCATTTTCTTCATTTCATCAATATCAGGAGTTTGACCATTTAATAAAGTAATTACAGCAGTAACTTTTTGACCCCATTCTTCATCAGGAACTCCTATTACAACAGCTTCTTTTATCAAAGGTAAGCGTTGGATGGCTTCTTCAACCTCAAGCGGATTTACATTTTCTCCACCTGTAATGATCAGATCTTCTCTTCTGGATTCTATAAAAAGTTGATCAAATCCGTTTATATGACCATAATCCCCGGTTCTGAACCAATCATTTGTATCAAAAATATTCACATTTTCATCTGTTTCATAGTAGCCGTCAAATACCTGAGGCCCTTTAAGCCAGATCATACCCGACTGATTTTTTCCTAATACTTTACCATTGTTATCTCTTATCTGTAATTGATTTGGAGGAAACGGTTTACCTACACTTTTAAGTGGAGTATACATCCCTGAAGGTGTAGTCATTGCATTGGCTACAATTTGCGCACATGTCTCGGTCATTCCATAACTGGAAACGATAGGAATTCCTCTTTCAACTGATCTTTTCAACAGTTGTTGAGTAGTTGGCCCGCCTCCCAGTAAAATAGCTTTAAAATCTCTGTGAGTTTTGAATAACGGATTCTTTAAAAGTCGGGAAAGCATTGTTGGTACAAGCGATGCAGCCTGAAATCTGGGATTTTCGGAAAGAAATTCAGTTACCATCTCTTCATTGAAACGTCCCATTCTGTAAATGGCAGAGCCGTATAGTAACGATCTGAATATTATGGAAATCCCACCTACATGATTTAATGGAAGACATAACAACCAAAAATGATTGGGTTCAGGCTGGAAGTTTTTTGCTGAAGCTTTTGCAGCTGAGATCATTTGCCGTCTCTTTAACGGAACGATCTTGGATTTTCCGGTTGTACCGGAAGTCAGAAAATACCCAAATATAGAGCTGTCTTTGATCTTGGATGGATTTGGTAATTCCAGTTCTCTGATATCGAAAGTGAATGCATTCAAAAAGAAGTTCTCATCCATGTGAACAACATCTTCACCGGAAAGTCTGTTTCGATTTGCTGTATCACAAAAGATCAGAGATGGGCTTAATTCCTGAACAACATCCTCGAGCTCTTTTTGGGGAAGTTTAGGACTTAATGGAATGATAGGTATTCCCAGCTTCCATGCTGCAGCAATAGAAAATATCAATAAGTCAGAAGATTCAGATAAAAAAGCGATTGGCCATTTTAATGAATCTGATTTTTGTTTGATGGTATCAAGGAAAAACCCGGTAAACCTTTCCAGATCGCTATAGGTATACATTCCATGTTCGGAAGTCAGAAAGACCTTTTGAGGTTCTGATTTTCCAAATTCAAACATATGTAATCTAGACTTAAACACTATTTATATAATCTCTTTGAGGTAATTATAATTCAAATCAATTCCAATGCCTGGTTTTTGGGGAATAACATAAGAACCCGAATTTATCTCAGTTTCATCATTCAGATCGCTTGATAAAAGAGAACCCGTTGCTAATCCGTGCGCATAATTTTTTGCGCCCCAACCCAATGCTAATATTGCCGTAATTATCCTTCCTATTTTACTTTCTAACGATGTTGTGAACACCATATCAATATAATGAGAGTTTGCCTGTTGCTTTGTTACGTAAATTTCCGAAAAACTACCGATCATCATCGGTTTTAAAACGAAAACATCAAACCCATTTTGCACTGATAGTACCCCCGCATCTTTTTTGTTCCGGATAGATTCATCCGCAGCCAATTTAATTGTAGTGTCTTTTTTAAGAACACTCAGCCGATCTACTTCTTCAGAAATCAAAGGCTCTTCACAGTATTCTATATTTAGATCTTCAAGTTGTCGAAGATTTGAAATTGCCTCATTTAAACCCCACGATCTGTTTCCATCAATTCTGATCTGAACGGCGGGAAATTCAGATCTTAAGGCATTCAAAAGTTGGTATTCTTTTTCAAAATTATTGCCAACCTTGACCTTGAGGGTTTTAAAACCATCATGAACCATCTTTGTTGCATGATTCAACGATGATTTTACATCTGTTATACCCAAGACTGCATTTGAAGGAATTTCTAAACCAGATAACTCCGGAAACAAATACTCAGCTAATGAAACACCTTTTTGTTTTGATGAATAGTCATGATATAAAGTATCCAATCCGAATTTGAGCGAAGGAATATTATGTATTTGTGATAACACATAAAAGAACTGAGGGAATTCACCTTTGATAAGTGCATTTTCTAAGGGTTCTTTATTGATTTGAAGTACAGATAAAATCTGATCAAGGGTAAATGCAGAAAACCCGGGTAAAGGGGCTATTTCACCAAATGCCTGAATTCCGTCATGATCAAATTCTATAATTACACCTTCTCTGAATTCATAAACAGTTCCTGATATAGAAAAAGGAGTTTGAAAAGGAATTTTGTAAGAATAGAATTTGAGCATTATAAGATGATTCCGATAGAAAAAAGTAATCCAAAAATGGTCATGAATTTGGCAGTTTTTTCAAGCTGTTGATTCAGGTTCCTTTTTTCAGTTTCAGTCCAGATAGTTTTGGTATGTAACAAAGCAACAGGAAGAATCAGAAATGGAAAAAAGATCCAGACTTCGTAATCTAGCTGAAAATAAAAATGAGCAGGAATTGCGAAAGCAAGTATGAGCATAAATGTGTATTCCACTTTAAGCATTGTTTCGCCAAAGAGTACACCAAGGGTTTTCTTTCCTGCTATTTTATCTTGTTCAACATCCCTCAGGTTGTTGACCACTAAAATATTAGTGCACAAAGCTCCCACTGCCAAAGAAGCCCAAAAAGTATCCATCGACCATGCTAAAGCATTAACATAGTAAGTTGTCATTACTGCTACTATTCCGAAAAAGATAAAGACAAACAGATCACCAAGTCCGTTGTAACCAAGTGGAAAAGGACCTCCTGTATAAAGCACACCAAATAACAATGAAAATAGTCCTATGATCAAGACAACTGTTCCGCCGATCCAGACCAGATAAAGTCCAAAAATAAATGCCAAAGCCATACAAATGATTGTGGCGTTCAACATAGTTTTGGGAGAGATCAAACCTTTCGCAGTAGCTCGCTCAAAACCAATTCTTTCGTCAGTATCCGCTCCTTTAACAAAGTCGAAATAATCATTGGCAAAGTTGGTTCCAATCTGAATTAAAAAAGCACAAAGAAGAGCAACGGTGGTCGCCATCCAATTAATAAGTTCATCCTGATAAGCAATGGTTGCACCAATAAGAACGGGAACAAAAGCAGCTGCAAGAGTTTTCGGACGCGCAGCTTCTACCCAGATTTTTAAATTAGATGTGTTCAAAAATTAAAAATTACATGAAAATTTATGTGGAAACATTTTGAATATAAGATACCACTTTAGTTGAAGCCTAAAAAAGTGAAGTGAAAATCCAAAGCCATTAAATTCTTAAGTCTGGAAGCGCTTTTGTTTTTTTAAAACGTAATTAAATATGGTTTATAAAATTACTAACCTTTTTAAATTAATTGTTAATAAAAAAATACCAAAATAATTGAGTCTTATTTGATAAAGAACTTATCTTAAGCCGTTAATTTAAATTTCAAAATTCTTTTAAAAAATGTCCGCATCAAAACTCGAATATATTTGGTTAGATGGAACGGCTCCTACACAAGGACTTCGTAGCAAAACAAAAGTTCTTCACGATTTTTCCGGTAAACTTGAAGACGCACCAATTTGGTCTTTCGATGGAAGTTCAACTCAACAAGCAGTAGGTAATTCATCTGATTGTTTGCTAAAACCAGTGGCTATTTACAGAGATCCAGCTCGTGTAAATGCTTATTTGGTTATGACAGAAGTTTTGAATGCAGACGGAACTCCGCATGAGACAAACGGAAGAGCGACCATTGATGACCATGACAACGATTTTTGGTTTGGTTTTGAGCAGGAATACTTTTTGTGGGATCCGGAAACAAATATGCCGTATGGATTTCCGGTAGGTGGATATCCTGCTCCTCAGGGCCCATACTATTGCGGTGTTGGCGCAGATAATGCTTTTGGAAGAGATTTAGTAGAAGAACATCTGGATATTTGCCTTGAAGCAGGTTTAAATGTAGAAGGAATTAATGCAGAAGTTGCAGCGGGGCAATGGGAATTCCAGATCTTCGCAAAAGGGGCAGATTCAGCAGGTGATCAGATTTGGGTTGCCCGTTATTTGTTGGAAAGAACAGCCGAGCAATATGGTTTAACTATTAACTGGCATCCAAAGCCACTTGGTAATACTGACTGGAATGGATCCGGAATGCATGCAAATTTCTCGAATGAATTATTGAGAGAAGCAGGATCAAAAGATATTTATGATAAGATCTGTGATGCATTTGCTCCTGTTATAAAAGAGCACATGGCTGTGTATGGTGCTTATAACGAAGAAAGACTTACCGGTAAGCATGAAACAGCTGCTCATGACGAATTCAGTTATGGCGTATCTGATAGGGGGGCTTCTATAAGAATTCCTATAGCCACTGTTGAGAATGGATGGAAAGGATGGTTAGAAGACCGTAGACCAGCTTCAAACGCTGATCCTTATACTGCTGCTGCAAGAATAATCAAAACTGTAAAATCAGCTTCTTAAGAGCTTTGCTTACTTATTGAAGTTTTCCATAAAACTCTGCTAGCGAAAGTTAGCAGAGTTTTTTATTGTGTATTATATAAATTATATGACTACACTTTTTCTAATAGCACTCTGCTTTGTTTCATGTTCTATTCTTCTGTATTTCGAAAAGCATAATTTTAGTTGGGGTAAATGGATTTTCAAAATAACTGCTTCCTCAGCATTTGTTTTAATAGCACTCACTTTGGCAGATGTTTCCAGTCCGTACTCAAATTGGATGTTGATCGGTTTTGGGTTTAGTTTTCTGGGTGATGTATTTTTAATAAAAAGTGACGAAGGTACATTTATTAAGATTGGAATTGTAAGTTTTGCACTTGCCCATATTGCATTTATCACTGCGTTTATATCAGTAGGTTCTTTTGAATTATTATTTTTAATAACGACGATCGCGGCTTTAGTTTTAATGGTTCGTTCTTATAGATGGCTAAAACCAAATATAAGTACTGATTTTAAGGCGTTAGTAGCCATGTATATTATAATTATTGGCGCTATGTGCGCACTTTCAGGTTATGCATGGGAGGGCAACTATAGAAACGGAGTTCTGGTGGGTGCTTTTCTTTTTGCAGTTTCAGATTTGTTTGTAGCAAGAGAAAAATTTATCAAATCGGAATTTAGAAACAAATTGATAGGTCTCCCTGTATATTATTTAGCACAGATATTTTTAGCTTTGTCATTAGACTGGTAATCAATAAAATGTTATGAATGAAATTTCGTGGAATGACTTTGAAAAAGTTGAATTAAGAGTTGGTACAATAACAGAAGTCAAAGATTTTCCAGAAGCCAGAAAACCGGCTTATAAACTGACTGTAGATTTTGGGAAGGAAATCGGGATCAAAAAATCTTCAGCTCAAATTACTGACAATTATACAAAAAAAGCTCTGTTGGGTAAGCAAGTTCTTGCAGTGGTTAATTTTCCGACTAAACAGATCGGACCTTTTATGTCGAAGTGTTTAGTGACAGGCTTACCCGATAGCAATGGAAAAGTTATTCTGGTTAGCCCCGACCAGAAAGTGAAAAATGGTGAGCGTCTATTCTGAAGATTAGGAAACAATAATCCACTTTTTAAGTAGCAATAATCTGCTTAGTTTTGAAAAAACAAAAACATCATGAGACGATTACAGATAGTAGCGGCATTATTTTTGGCGACTATAATTTCAGGAATGAGTTTGAAAGCTCAGGAAATTTCCTATCCGGAAAAAGGGGACGTCACGGAGTTCAGGCTATATATTGAAGGGATAGAAGAGCTGAAGGGAGAAATTCGAATTGCAATGTTTGATTCCAAGGAGAAATATACTAAAGACCCTATACACGCCATAGTTTTACCTGTTGACAGCACCACAATAATATGGACACAGGAAATGCTTCCATACGGGGAATATGCCATAGCTGTTTATCATGATAAAAACGAAAATGGCAAAATTGATACAAATTTTTTGGGCATTCCGAAAGAGGAATATGGCTTTTCGAATAATGCAAGGGGACGGTTTGGTCCTGCCTCCTGGGAAGATTCAAAGTTTATAATAGAAGACAACTACTTTACTACTTCCATAAATATTAAATAGCATATCTAAAAATTTTGAATTTTGATTCAGATTATTCATTATCTGATAACTAGCTAACTAACAAAATTCGAGGTATTTATATGGAAAATCATGAAACAGCCCCGGTTATGTCTTTGAAAGACTGGGTGGTAACAATGCTTATTACATTCATTCCAATGGTAGGCTTTGTAATGTTGTTTGTGTGGGGGTTTAGTGATTCAGCAAATCCAAACAAAAAAAACTGGGCAAGAGCGGCTTTAATAATGTTGGCCGTTACCACAGTACTTTACTTTATAATATTTGTATTAATCTTTGGAACGATGATGGCTGCTGGAGGTTTTGAAGGGTTATAAAAGCAAATATCATCAATTTGAAGCTCTGTTTTAAAGCAGAGCTTTTTTTATTCCGTAACCTCTTCAGGTTTCACACGTACCTGTTTTCAATATTTCTGAGGTTATGGGTCAATTCTTTAAATCTATTTCAATTGCTCTGCAAAATATCAGAGCCAATCCACTCCATACATTTTTATCCACTTTGGGGATCATCATAGGCGTGGCCGCTTTGGTCGGTATTCTTGCTTTAGGAGACGGTTTGGAGCAAACGGGCAGAGAGCAGCTTGCAAATACTACATCACTGAATATAATCACTGTTAATTCCAAACGTACCAAGACTGTAGATGATATTCGTATTCAAATAAAAAACCGACCAGAGTTTACTATTGAAAAAGTACAAGAACTGAGATCTTTGGTTCAGAATAAAGCACTTTTAGAATATACTGGAACCAGATCTACTGAAATCACTTACAAAGATTCTGTTTCAGGAATATATTTGCAGGGAAGTTTGGAATTCGGATTGCAGTTTTTGACTGATAGTTTGTCTTTTGGAAGATATATATCCAAAGAAGATGTGATCAATAGTTCAAAAACAATTGTTCTATCACCCGAGATTGCGGATAAGCTCTCAGCCTCAAGAGTTGGCTTAATAGGAGAAACAGTAGAAATAGAAGGTGTTAGATTTCAGGTAGTGGGAATTCTGAAGGGAAGCCCTGAAAGTATTCAGAGAGTTTATATTCCTACTTCAGTTTATACAAAGTTATCTGAGGAATATCCCAATATTGTACTCAAAGCTAGTAAAGCAGAGGAAATTCCCTTAATTGAGCAAGAAATAGAAAATTGGTTAGATCGTAATTTTGAGGAGACGAGTGATGCTTTTATTATTTCTACTAATAGGGCAAGGGTTGAACAGTTTAGTCAGGGTATATTATTATTTAAGCTGATTATGGGAGCCATTACAGGTATTTCCGTATTGGTAGGAGGAATAGGGGTTATGAACGTTCTTTTGATATCGGTGACAGAAAGAACAAAAGAAATCGGAATTCGCAAAGCAACAGGAGCTAAGAAGAAAGATATCGTTCTTCAGTTTATGGCTGAATCAGTTACTATTTCATTTGTAGGATGTATAATAGGTTGGATAGTGGGAATTGTGGGGATATTTATTTTTGTACCTATTGTAAATTCATTTACGGAGATAGGAGAATTCAGAGCAGCAATCGGAACAGGTACAGTGCTATCTATTTTAATTATAGCACTGTTTGTTGGAATTATTTTTGGTACCTATCCTGCATGGCGAGCAGCTCAATTAACTCCTGTTGATGCAATTCGGCACGAATAGTTAAGATCTATTTTTGTTTGATGGTCACATTTCCATTACGGGATACGATAAACATCCGTCCGTTTCCTGTTCCAACAGATCCTTCTACTTCAGTAGAATTTCGCTCATCAACAAGAGTTGCATTATTAAGTGTATACGGCTGATCAAGCTTGCCATAAGTAACACTAAATTTAACGCTTCCTGTAAACGGAGAAGAAAGGTTTAACTTTATGTTTGTGTATGAAGATTCTATGTTTACAAATTCAAGTTCATTTACAGCATTTACCTCTATATCACCTGATCGATTTTCCATTTGAATTTCGGAGCCTTTAAACTCATCGAGTTTGATCTTATTGTAATCTCCGTTAATAGCACAGGACCCACTAAGATTTCGGGCGGTTACTTTTCCGGATCTGTTCGAGATTAAAATGTCATCAGCGATATTCTCAAGATCTATATTAAGGTATCCGCCATTAACGTTTACTTTACCAAGAACATCGCTTAATTCGAGTTTTGCAGACTTGCTTTGAATTTCAACCGATTGTCCCTTTAGGTTTGAAGCTTTAACATTGGAGTAATCTCCGGAGATGAAAACATTTTCTGCATTATCGATATCTATTGTTCCATTCTTATTATCGATCTTAATATCGCCCCTGATATTAGTAAGTTCATAATTGGTATAATCACCGTTAGCAGTAAAATCAGAATCAAGATCAAAGGCATTTACGGTACCACTTTTATTTTCAATTTCCAGAATACCTGTGATCTTTGAAAGATTCATTTTTGAATAATTACTGCTTACTCTCAGATTTCCGGTAATATTTTTAACATCTACGGTTGCTGAACGACTTGTAACCTCTACATCACCATTAACCGAGCTTATATCAATATTACCATATTCATTATAAACAGTAACAGACTGGCCAATGTCATTTAGTTTTACAGAGCCACTTCTGTTTTCAATTCTTGCCGTTCTTTCAATATTTGAAACATCAATTTTGGAGTACCTGGTTATTAATTCCAATTCTAAATCTGAGGGAATATTCAGGGTAAGGATGTTCTTCTTTATCCTGTAATTAACGTTCTTCTTTTTGTGTTCAGGAAATTCAATATTCAAATAACCATTCCCACTGTTGGCAGAGAATTTGGGATCAAAGTTTACAAATAAGTGATTATATGCCTGATCATTTCCTTCAAATTCATATGTATAAGTAATTTCATCAGTATCAGAACCGGTAACATTGATGGTCATACCTGCGTCAATTCTGATCATTAGCTGATCGAGGTTGGGAGCATTATAAGAGCCGTCTTTATCACCACTTTGTGCCAAAAGGGATGTTGGTAGTAAGATGAATAGAATGATTGATAAGTATTTCATGATTGATCCTCTTGATTTAATAGAATTTCTTTGTAAAAATCCAATTTGGTAGCATAAAGACGCTTTAAGCTTGCTTCCTTTGACGGTGATGTTCCGTTTAAAAGCATATCTGATTTGATCTCATCAATGAGTTTGTCGATATCAGAAATAGCATCTGCTGTTGATTCAATGGAATTTTTATTTTGCTCACTTGCTTGTTGAATCAGCAAAGGAGTAAGACTCTGCAATTGCTTGGTAGCGGTATTCAAAGTTTCGTAAACCTGTTCTTCAGTGGAAGAATCATCGAAAAGGTTGTTATATGTAGATACGATTCCAATACTTGAAAATATCAAAAGAACAGCTGCAGCATTACCGATTAAAAAACTTTTCCAGTGAAAAAGTATGTTTGGTTGACTCTTTATCAGAATCTCTGATTCAATATTATTCCACATCTTTTCTTTTTGCAGATGTGAGGGCAAGTCTTTCTTGGAATAGAAATTTTCTTCTTTCATTTTGAGACCAATGTTCTAAGTTCCTGTTTAGCTCTGTGTAAAATAACTCGTGACGTTCCTTCGGTAATTCCGATCATTTCAGCTATCTCAGCATGACTGTAATTTTCTGCTATATGTAATAAGCAGATCATTCTTTTATCAGGAGCAAGCTGTTGAATAGCTGATTTAGCTTTTTTCCAAATAGTTGAATCTTCAATTGGTTGTTGCTCTTCAAATTCAATGTGTTTGTCTTCAATATTTACGAAATGGATCTTCTTTCTCATATCAGTCCTCATTTCATTTAATCCTATTGTAAATAACCAGGTCTTAAAGCCGGATCTTTGATCAAATTGGGATAAGTTCTTAAAAGCCTTAATAAAGGCTCTTTGAGTCCATTCTTCTCTATGAGAATCTTGATCAGAAAACTGAGATAAAAAGCTATACAGTCCATCCACATGCTGTTCATATAACACCTTAAAAGCATGTTGATTTCCATTCAACGCTTCTTCAATAAGTTCTATTTCAGTTCTGGATTTGGTCAATAGGAGTATTTACAGCTTAGATGCAAAAAGATTCCGAAATGTTACATAAAAGTGAAATAAAGTTAATGAATAAAAAAAGGGGCGCTTGCCCCTTAGAATTTATTGATTTACTCTTCTTGGTCTTGAGAAGAGTTCATCTTTTATTTTGACGTATTTCTTTTTTTGTTCAGCGGTTAGCAAAGCTTCGAACTCTTTATCTCTTTTCCTTGAGATGGAATCCATTTTATTTCTATCGGGCCTTCCTCCAGATGTTCTGAGCCTATCAATAGAAGTAAAAAAGTCTGTAAATATCTCTTTTGAAGATTCCTGCTGCTCTTTTGATAAAGTAAGCTCAGAAGTTATTTTTTCTAAAGTAGTTTTGACTCTTTCTTCAACGGGTGGTGGGGTAGCTGTGTTTTGTCTTTGTCTGTTTTGAGAATATACTGAGCTCGAAATAAAGAGTATCAATAAAGCGACAGATAAGGTTTTCATTTTCATAATTTTGATTCAATTAAATTAAGGGTTGTCATCTGTTAGACGATTTAATCGACAAAAGCTTGTTACAGATATATGCAGAAGGTGCATAGCATTAGTATGCTAACACGAATATGTGGTTAATGAAGTGGATATTTCCTCGTTTATTGATTGAAGCAATAAAGCTTTATCACAAACAGGGAGGAACCATGAAACAGCTAATATCATTAATCGCACTCATAATGTTTGTTTTTGGATTAGAAAACGTAAATGCACAAAAAGGGATTTCTTTTAAAGTTTCCTATTATACAGATACTAAACCTGAAAGATATTCCAACAAAGATATCCGTGAGTTTCATGCCTTTCAAAAAGACTTGGATAATTTTTATGAAGCCGCTCTTAGGGACAGGGTTCGAAAAGCGAAAAGAATCAAAAAAGACATCATCCGAAGAATGAGGAATGAGGTTAACGATACCAAAAAGAAAATAGGGTATGTAAAAAATGAACTCGAATATTCTTACGGAAAGGGGCTAAGAAAGAAAAGAACTCAAAAGAATGAGTACAGTAAGAGAAACGGAAATACAGTTCATGTCAGTTATAAGACACTAGAAGATCTGCATAGACAATTGAACAGACAAAGCAGAATTGTAGTAAAACTGGAAAATATGTATCTGAATGATGGAAGAAATTTCTTCACGCAAGCCAGAAGACATCAGAATCTAATGGAAGATTTTGCAGATATTTTGAAAGAGGATATAAATTACTCTTTTAAGGAATACCGGAACCGCAACAGAAGAGGAAGATAAGTAATTTGAAAAGAGTTGTTATTTATAGCAGCTCTTTTTTTATGTTACATCCCGTATGTCTTTATTCTTAGAAAAGACGGCACGTGCAAATGGACAAAGGGGTAAAATTTTAAGATTATGTTTTCGGGCGAAGTCAACAGAATGATACACAAGTTTCTTTCCCAAGCTTTCACCTCGATACTTATCAGAAACCTCAGTATGATCCAGGATAATTTTATCGCTACCGGCTTTGGAATAGGTTAATTCTGCAGCTTTATCATCACCAACCAAAATATAAAATGAGCCTTTTGTTTCAGTTTCATCGTGTTGTATTTTCATCATCAATCTTAATAAAATTCATATTAACGGTAAATCGAATCTACTAAATGAATTTCAGAACTTTCTTATTTTTATTAATAGCGTTGAGCTTTGGTCTAAGTTGTGATTCTTATTCACAATCATCAAAAAAAATTGAGCTTGAAAAGTTTAAACGAATCGATGAACCGGCCCGGGATGAAGTGTCTGGCATTGTAAAAGACCCGAGATTTGAGGATGTATTTTGGGTTCATGGAGATTCAGGAACCAAAAACAGAATCTATGCGATAAACAGTAAAGGCGAAGTGCTGCCGGACGAGGAATCTAAAGGGCTGGAAATCAAAGGGGTAAAAAACAGAGACTGGGAAGACATCACAATTGATGAAAATGGTAATATAATAATTGCAGATGTAGGTAATAATTGTAGTTGCAGATCTGATCAATCTATCATCAGGGTAAAAGAATCCTCCACAACTGATCAATCAACTGAGAATTATGAAGTGTTCAAAATTTCATATCAAAAACCGGAAGGTTTTCTGTATAAGTTCATAAATTACTCAATGGACGTGGAAGCTGTTTTCTGGAAAGAAGGAGAATTATTTGCGCTTACGAAAAGATTCAGGGGACGTGAGACAAAATTATTTAAGCTTTCAAAGCTGAAGTCTGAGGCTAATAATGAATTTCAGTTGGTACAAAAAATAGATTTTGACGATGAAGTTACAGCCGCTGAGTATGCATTCGGTAAGCTTGCGGTACTCACCTATAAGTCGCTATGGATCTTCAATGATGATGAAACTGAAGATATGTTCGATGGAGAAATTTCACATTATGAATTTGAAGCTGATCAGGTGGAGAGTGTTGCTTTTTTAGATTCTGAAACAGTGATGATCGTTGAGGAGAGTGGAGAAATTTACAGGTTAAAGCTATAACTATCTGAGATCGTACTCCGGGTTATTTAATTTTTGTTGGTCAGAATACGAGAGCTCTAAAACTTCGATCATTTCTGCTTTTTTAGGAAAAACTCTGATCATTTGTAAAAGGCTCAGACCGGCTATTACTACAAATATAATATGTGTATTAAGCATGGTAAAGACCATAGCCAATAACGCAGCAGCTTCTAAAGTAACAGCCTGAATTAATTTACCTTCTCTGTAAGCGGAAAGTTTTTTAGCGAAATCCTGACTGTTTTTAACTTTGGTAATTTTCTTATTGAAAAATAAAGAACCCAGGTAAGTCATAAGAAGGAAAAAAATGATACTCCCGGCAATAAAGTAGATCATAAGTTCCGGAGCGAACTCAACGAGTGGAAGAACTTTCAAAAAAAATAGTACAGCAATCACAATTCCGAAATTGATAACTCCAAGGATAAAAGCCCCGAAAAGAATCTTAGCGGCTTTAAAATAGCCACCTATAGTTGTGTCTTGCTTATGCTGGTTCATGATGGATTTCTGTCAAATTTATCCCAGTTCGGCTTACGTTTTTCAAGGAAGGCATTCTTTCCTTCTTCAGCTTCATCGGTCATATAAGCCAATCTGGTAGCTTCTCCTGCAAATATCTGTTGCCCAACTAAGCCGTCATCAATAAGATTGAAAGCATATTTGATCATTTTAATAGCAGTAGGGCTTTTACCTAAAATTTCTTGCGCCCATTCATATGCAGTTGCTTCCAGCTCATCATGGGGAACCACTGCGTTTACCATTCCCATATCAAAAGCTTCCTGAGCATTGTAATTTCTTCCCAAAAAGAAGATCTCTCGAGCTCGTTTTTGTCCAACTTGTCTGGCTAGAAGGGCAGAGCCGAATCCACCATCAAAGCTGGCTACATCTGCATCTGTTTGTTTAAAAATAGCGTGTTCCTTACTTGCTAAGGTCATATCGCAGGTAACATGTAAACTATGTCCACCACCAACTGCCCAGCCGGGAACAACAGCGATCACCACCTTTGGCATAAACCGAATTAATCTTTGTAGTTCCAGAACGTTTAAACGATTAATACCATCACCTGCCTGATATCCGGTTTTTGAACGCACTCTTTGATCTCCTCCGGAACAAAATGAAAATTTTCCGTCCTTGGAAGAAGGACCTTCAGCGCTTAATAAAACCACACCGATGTCATTGTCTTCTTTTGCATCAGAAAATGCCTCATACATCTCAAATAGAGTTTTTGGACGAAAAGCATTTCTAACATCAGGTCTGTTGAAAGCAATTCGGGCAACGCCATTAAGCTTTCTATAAGTAATATCTTCGTATTCTTTTACTGTATTCCAGTTCATTTCAGCGTATTGGTTTGTATAAAGTTTTTAATTGTCTGAACAACAGCTTCGGGTTGTTCTAAATGTACTCTATGATTCGCTTTTTCGAAAATTTCTAGAGAAGCCGGTTTGATCCGAGTTTGCATAGTACTCATAACGTTAACGAATTTTTGATCCTTTGCTCCGGCAAGCAATTTCACAGGCATTGATAAGATATTGAGATAATCTTTAACGCATGGCATACTTCCGGTTCCGAAACCCAGCAAGGAATTGCTCATTGATACAGGATCCTGTCTTTTTTGGATCTCCTCTATTTCATTTCTCATTCGCTCAGTTAAAAGCTCTGATTCAAAAATCGGGAGCTTTTTCCATTCCTCAAGGAATTGATTGAAATTTCCCATTATCGAATCAGCACGTTGCCCATCTAAAGCTTGTCTGGCCTGACGCTCTTGTTCATTCTCGATTCCAAAAGTAGTGCTTTCAAGTATCAAACCTTGTATAAGATCGGTGCGCTGTAAAGCAACTTGTAAAGCAAGCCTTCCGCCCATGCTGTATCCGTATAGGAAGAGCGGATATTGAAATTGTTCGGAAATTAGTTTGATGAGATCAGCTGATTGTTCTTTTGATGCAAACCGATAATGCATTTCAGAGCCGTCCGTTTCTCCATGTCCTAATAGATCAATGGTAATCGGATTGCAAAAATCAGAAAGAGAAGGAATCAATTCCTGAAATGATGTGTGGCTACCCATAAAGCCGTGCAAAAGAACTAAAAAAGGTAGTTGTTCTTTGTTTTGATGAATCTCATAGTGATATTGAATTCCTCTGATCTTAATCTTCATTTTCCGAAGATAAAGAGAAATTCCAAAGCTTGTGTCGTTCAATCATAGAATCATCAGCGTCAGTTATACATTCAATTACATGAACACCGGGTTTATCAACATAGCTTTCAAAAGCGTTGGCAAACTGTTCGGGTTTTGATACAAGAGTATGATCCACATTAAATCCCCTACACAAAGAAACGATCCGAACATCCTGAGGAGTCTCAAAAAGCTGATTATGTTTCTTCTTGAATTTATACACGGGCAACATTCGAAAAATAGTACCACCTCCATTATTCAGTACAACTATGATAAGTGGCTCATCAATATTTCTTGCAAGTAACAGAGCGTTAACATCGTGCAGAAAAGCGATATCTCCGATAAACAGAACTCCTGTTTTTTTCAGAACGCTGCTTAATCCTGCCGTTGTAGAAATGATTCCGTCAATTCCGGCAGCGCCCCGGTTTACATAAATTTCCTGTCCTGAAAAGTCAGTAAACAGAGCCAGATCCCGAACAGGAAATGAGTTCGAAAGCATAACAAAACTCTTCTTGGGTATCAGATCACCGGCTTCCTTAAAAATATATCCATCTGTAAGCGGAGTTGAGGGAAGTATATTGTCTACCAAAAAAGAAGAATATTTCTTTGAGACTTTTTTCCATTCTTTAAGCCATTTAGGGGACGCATTTCCATTAATATCAGGAATGGAAAGAGGACTTTTTAAATGGATGGTTCGGTCAGGTGGAGTATCTCCGTCATTTGGCACTTTAATGCTTGCAAAGCTGATTTGGTGAATATCATCACACTCAGAAAGTAATTCTTGCACGCCTTTTGAAATAGGAAATGACCCCGCCCGAATTATCAGGTCTGGTTTAAGTTGATCCCTGAAATCCGGATCTTTTAAAAAACCTGAGTATCCCGGTATAATATGCTTTGAGTTAGGAATGTTAGAGCCCGGTTCGGCAATTACAGGAGCGGATAAAGCACGAGCAAGAGGAGTGATAAATCCAAGTTCTGTTCTGCTGGTTTTGGGACCAACAATTATTAAAGGTTTTTCAGCTGATATAAGTTGAGACCAGAACTTTTCTCCTAAAGCAGTTTCTTCGAGCGTTTGAGAATAATCTGTTTGAGTTCGTTTGGAATGATTAAGATTTTCCTTTTCAATAAGTTTTAAAAAATCAGCTTCAGGCTCAAAGGGTTTATCAAAAGAGAAATTGATATGTGAAACACCTGTAAATTCAGTTGCACATTGAACAGCTTGTCTTGCAGCAACTTCAACTCTTTTTTGGCTATTTGGTTCTGTTCTTGGCTCACCGATCTCATGAAAGAAAACGGGTTGAGTACCAAAGATCTTAATTTGATCAATTGTTTGTGAAGATCCTAAACCTCGTAAGTGTGGCGGTCGGTCAGCACTGGCTATGATCATGGGTGTACCGGAGTTGGTAGCTTCATGAACTGCAGGACTATAATTAGCCAACGCTGTTCCTGATGTGCAAACCAAAACACTGGGAATACCCGAAGCTTTAGCTTGTCCTAATGCTAAAAATGAAGCAGATCTTTCATCTACAGCTATTGTTTTGTTAATTCCGGGATGTGCAGAAAAAGCTAAAGTAAGGGGAGTAGATCTTGATCCTGGTGAAATAACAACATCTCTTACACCTTCCACAAACAGGGATCGGACAAAAAGAGTACTCCAGTAAAAAGCTAAATTTTGAGGCTCATTTTCTTGCATATTCAAGTGCTGAGAGCATTGGGATAAATTTAAGATTGGTCTCTTCCCATTCTTTCAATGGATCAGATCCTTTAACAATACCACATCCCGCATAAAAATTCACTTCATCTTTTTTAATTAATCCACTTCTAATTGCTACAACAAATTCCCCGTCTCCATTTGCGTTTATCCAGCCAACAGGTGCAGCGTACCAGCCACGGTCAAATTCTTCAAATCGGGAAATATACGGAACTGCTTGTTCTCTGGGATAACCACCAACTGCAGGAGTTGGATGCAGGTTTTTTAAGACTTCTGTTTTGGATACTCCTTCTTTTATATGAGCTCTTATAGGAGTGTACAGGTGCTGAACATTAGTGAGTTTCTTGATAGAGGGTAGCTTCGGAATATGTAAGGAATCAGAATAAGATTTCAGATTTTTGAAAATTGCATTTATAACAAATTCATGTTCGTTACGGTCTTTCTTGCTTTTCAGTAATTCATTTTCGAGCTGTGCATCTTCAGACGCGGTTTTTCCTCTTGGAGTGCTACCGGCAAGTCCTTCGGTGAGAATATAATCCTTATTAAAGGATGCGAGTCTTTCGGGAGTACAACCTATAAAACTCGCTTTATCGCTTTGTCGAATTAAAAAGGAATAACAGTCCGGGTACTGATGTCTGAGACGGTTCAAAATGTGAGTATCAGAAACCGAATTAGATGTTTTGATATTTAGTTTTCTTGCAAGTACTATTTTCTCATATAAATTTTGATCAATGTGACTGGTTGCATTTTCAATAGCAAACTTCCAGCCAAAGAATTCTTTAGAATCAGTATCGGGCAATGTAACCGTTTGATTATTTACATATTCAGATTCCGTTTCGTAGGTATCTGTAGAACATAATTCATTCAAATAATCCAGTTTCTTGTAAATATTGTTTGCTACACTTTGGACTGTATCGTCAGAACTCAGTTTGAATGTAACTGTAAGCAGACAAAGTGAACCATTCACAATAACAGACCATTCAGGTAGAGTAAAGGAAGCTGCGCCAAATTCAGACCAATCTTTGCTTACGTTATGATCGTGAAAAGAAAATCCTCCGAATAAATGGGGAGCTGTTTTGGAATGAGAAAGCTTAGAATAATGAAAAATCTCATTGATCAATTTTTTACCTGACTGAGAAGCATCTTTAAATCGGTTAGTACCGGTTGTTTGGATTCGGGATACTTCTCCTGCTGCTGCAATAGAAAATTCCTCAGAAGGTTTTTCCCAGTAATATTCAAATGATGATTTATCAGGGCTTTGCTCCAGTACAGCCAGTACATCAACTCTTTGAATCGGAAAAGAAAGAGAAAAGTACTTTTTTGATCCTTTCCTGAATAACTTAATAGCATTACTGATCTGCATTGAAAGTTCCTGCTTACTTATCTGATAATCAAATAAGGAGGTCAGAGAATGATTTTGCAAACGATTTTGAGGCATAAAAGCCTTATCCGTAATTAACTTTCAATTTAAATTGAAAATAAGAATAGATAAGCCAAATCCCAAGAAAAACTACTGAATTAAATCAACAAGAGAGTTAAATACAGAAGTTTAAACTATTGAGCGTCATCATCTTCACCGGAAGCGAAGGGGCTTTTAATACCTATTTCATTGAGATCATATTCGGCAAGTTCAAAAAAATATTCCCAGGCAGCTTCACTTTTTCCGTTTTCATCAACCCAGGTAGGATGGCTTTGCTTTATTAACCCAACAGCTCGTTTAGCATATTTGATACGTTCCTGTTCGTCTTTAATACGGGGAAGTGCTGCAATCATCAGATCGAGATTATAGCCACAATCAAAGTCTTTTGGTTTTTTTTGGTCGATGAACATCTTGGAAGGAATTTTAAGTTTTATTAAAAGTATGAAATTATTGAACTATTATAAATCATAATCTCAGTTTATATGATCTATGAAGATTTGATTATCTGTTATATTTCAAATCATAATCTTTTGCTGTAACGCACATTCTCAGGATAACTCAGAAGATACCGAAAAACCACTGCACGTGCTTCAGTTTGAGGTGTTAGGCTATGGTGGGCTTTATTCATTAAATTTTGAACGAATAACAGCCAGACCAGCTGTTTTAAGAATGGGAATCTCATATCTGAATTCCGATGGATATATGGGTTTCAACGGTTTTACTTTTCCGATGTCTGTTACAGACTTGCTTGCTATGGATAAAGATTCATTTGCAGAGCTTGGTGCTTTTATGACATTAAGCACAATGGATCAAAAGTTTGATGTTTGGCTTGGGCCCAGCTTTGGTTTTCGTGAGCAAAATCTTCAAAGAGGAGATGGAATGGTCAGGTTTTTCATTTCTCCCGGTTACTCCACCCGATATAAAGAGTTTTTCATCACAGGAGGTTTGTCTTTTGGAAAGGGATTATAAGAAAATCTGTTTAGCAGTTCATTTCACTCCGTAATATTCCTTAGCTTTAAGGAAATAAATAATCTGAATAATTAGAATGTATTACAACTCAGTAATTGAAGCAGTAGGAAATACTCCTCTGGTAAAACTTCAAAAAATAGCTAAGAATGTACCCGGAACCGTATTGGCTAAAGTAGAATATTTCAATCCGGGACAAAGTATTAAGGATCGTATTGCCATTAAAATGATTGACGATGCTGAAGCTAAGGGATTGATCAAACCCGGAGGAACTATTATTGAAGGTACATCCGGAAATACAGGAATGGGTTTGGCTCTTGTTGCCATTCAAAGAGGGTATAAGTGTATTTTCACTACTACGGATAAGCAAAGCCAGTCGAAGGTAGATATTTTAAAAGCGTTGGGTGCAGAAGTGATCGTTTGTCCGACCAATGTGGAAGCAGATCATCCTGACAGTTATTATTCAACTTCAAAGCGTTTAAGTGAAGAAACACCTAATTCATATTACCCTAACCAATACGATAACCTGAGTAATACACAGGCGCATTATGAGAGTACGGGACCGGAACTTTGGGAACAGACTGAAGGAAAGATCACTCACTTTGTAGCCGGAATGGGAACAGGGGGTACTATTTCAGGAACTGCAAAATTCTTAAAAGAGAAAAACCCGGATATTAAGATCATTGGTATTGATAGTGTAGGATCTGTTTACAAGAAATATTTTGAAACAGGTGAATTTGATGAAAACGAGATCAAGCCTTACATGACGGAAGGGATTGGTGAGGATATCATTCCTGAAGCAATAAATTTCGAATATGTTGACGAAGTTATTCAGGTGAACGATAAAGATTCTGCACTAATGACCCGAAGGTTGTCAAAAGAAGAGGGTTTATTTGTTGGATGGTCATGTGGTTCTGCTGTAAAAGGAGCACTGGATTTTGCAAAAGAATATCCGCTAGGATCGAACGATGTTATGGTAATAATACTTCCTGATAGTGGAACCCGTTACATTGGTAAGATTTACAATGATGAATGGATGGAAAAACAAGGATTTTTAGATTAAAATATTATGGCAGAACAAAACCAAACAATGAACCCGGGACAAATGGAGATCGAACTCAAAGAAGATGAGGCTACCGGGACGTATTCAAATCTCGTGATGATAACTCATTCTCCATCTGAGTTTATTTTAGATTTTATCGCAGTTATGCCGGGTGTTCCAAAAGCAAAAGTAGTAAAAAGAATGATCTTGACACCTGATCATGCAAAAAGACTAGCAAATGCATTGAACGATAATGTGAAGAAATTTGAAGATGAGCATGGAGCTATTACTTCAAGTAAGGAAAAGGTAGATATACCAATGTACAGAGGACCTGTACCTGAGGCTTGATCATTTTTTTGCAGAAATAAGCAGAAATAACCCCACCAAAAAGAAACTTATGTGAGCTATAGAGGCTGCTAAAGCAGGGCTGATAGCTCCATAGTATCCGAATGGTTCTGCAATCTTCATAAATGCAAGATATAGAAAACTAATAGCTAGTCCTGCAGCCAAATAAATGCCTTTGCCACCTCTGCGCCTTACCGAGGCTACAGCGAATCCTACAATAATTACAATAATTATAGAGAGTGGGTATACCAATCTTCCGTAAAACTGAACCTTAGGCATATTTACGTTTCCTGCACCGCTGCGTTCTATGGAGTTAATATAATTTATTGCTTCAGCATACGTCAGTTGGTAAATATCTGAGGTAGATCTGGATAAATCCCTTGGGAAAATATTCAGTGTAGTGTCAATTTCGGAAATACTAGATTCCGAATATCCGGCTTGTGTAAATTCCCTTACTGTGACAGTTTTCAACTTCCAGTCTTTACCTTCATCATTCCAAACCATTTGATTTGCAGAAATCGTTTTTTTGATACCAATGCTATCACTGTTGGTTAATTCTATTCTATAAGCAATATCCTGATTCGAATCATAATAATTGACACTTAAAATTGAGTTTTTTGAAAGTTGTCTGTAGATATGATTTCGGTCGATAGACTCTGTTCTCTTTTTTAAGTATTTCTTTTCGAAAGAATTCTTTGCTTCATTCGAATTTGGGATAATATTTGAATCTAAAAAGCTAATAGTTCCTGCACAGAAAACTGCAAAAACGAGATAAGGAACGATCAATCTGTAAAGGCTTATTCCTGCCGCTTTTAAAGCAGTAATCTCTAATCTTTCTGATAATTGTCCTGTTAAAAATAAACAAGCAGTGAATACTGCAACAGGGAGGATAAGGCGAGTCATTTCAGGAATATAATTCAAATAATAATCGCCCCAAATTTCATTCATTTGAGCTCCTTTGTCGGTATAATCATCGCTGTTTTCCGAAAAGTCAATCATTATAAAAATGAATACCAATACCATAATTACAAAAAGTGTAATGGTAAATAGTCTGAAAATGATATATCGATCCAGCTTATTGATCATTTCTTGAAAAAATATCGGTTATTCTAAATTCGGTTGATAAACGGATTAGCAAAACTATTCCGATAAACGAGAATACTATATTAAATGACCACATTCCTACAAATGGTGATATAAAGAGTCGATCAGCTAGCTTTTCTCCTTGTATGAGAGAAATCCAGTAAAAAGTAAGAATCACCGTGCTAATTATTGCAGCAACTCCAAAGTTTCCTCGTTTCGTCATTATTCCAAGAGGAGCTCCCAAAAGTATAAACACAATACAAGCGAAAGGGATAGAAACCTTTTTATGAATTTCAACCAGATACCTGTTCATGCTTTTTTTCCTAAAGGATATATTGGCATGAAGGTTCTGCAGGCTGGCCTTATAGTCATTGAGATCAGATATAGAAGATTGTAATAACTTCATTTGGCTCAGGTAGTTATCCTGATAGTTTGCAGTAACAGATGAAGTAACTAATGTGGTATCCGTATTAGGGTTAGTTTCTATTCTGCGTCGATAATTTTTTGACCCTTCCGGACTGGAAATTGGTAACGTTTTATCAAGGTTTGATAACTGTGTATAATGTTTATCTATATCTTTATGCAAAGAATCTACAATTACTTTCATAGATTGTATATTCATTGTGCGGTCACTTCTGTTTCTTCTATTAGGGTCGGATTTCTCAAACGCGAGATCTGCCAGATCAAAAGTTATTCTATGCTCTTTAAATTTTGAAATCTCTAAAGTAGTTTTACTTCGGTTAGAGGTAGAAGGAAATTTTTGCATATTTCCATCAAATAGAAAAAGTGAAAGCATGCTGCTGTTCTCGGAAATTAAGTATCCCTTTTTCGCTTTTATAAAAGCTTGGTCAGTATTTCTTGTAGCCTCCTGAAATAAAGTTATTCCATACAAGCTATCAGTTTTGTTATCAATTACATCTACTAAGATAATATAACCGTCTATACCGTCGTAAAACTCGTTAGGCTTTAAATCGAATCCGGGTTTTTTTAATCTGATGTCAATAAAAAGAGATCGAGATTTGTGGTTTGCTTCCGGGAGCAATTCATTCGAAAACCAAGCTAAAGCCAAACAAAGCAATATGCTTGCTGTTAATACTGGCAGAATTACTTTCAGCGGATGAACACCGGAAGCCCGGATAGCTGTGAGTTCCTGAAGTTCTGAAAATTTCCCAAAAGCCATCAGAGTTGCAACAAGCACTGCCATGGGCGCTGCCAGAACAACCATGTAAGCTAAATTTGTAAAAATCAGCTCAAAAATTATTCTTAATGGAATATCTTTTCCAATAAGTTGGTCGATGTTGAGGATCAAAAACTGCATCAACAACAAAAACATCAATGTAAAAAAACAGAACAGAAAGGGACCAATATGCTTTTTTAAAAGGTCTATTTGAAGTTTGTTGATAAATTTTCTCAGCATTGAATATTTTTAAAGTACTAATCTCGTTTTCTACACGTAAAGAAAAGGAATTTATTGGATGAAAATATATAAAGGTTTGTAGATTTAAACTTTTAAGATAAGCGAATATATGTTATTATCGTTGCCAATTCGAATTCTAAAGAAGTTGTACAGCCTATAAATAAATTGCTACTAAACTAAGTTTTAAATCTACAGTTTTAGCTGTCTTTTGAATCAATCAACTAGGCTTTTATTTACTTCAGCGATCCTTCTCTGTGGCTCGGTGTTTTTTACCTCATGGAATAGCTACGCCCAACAAAGAACGGTAATTGATACGTCCAAAGTTGTCGCTGATACCTCTCTGATTGGAATTAAGTTTTATTTTCCTTTTAAATCATATCCGGTCAGTAACTTCTCGGGTAGAAAAATCCCTAAAATTTATCGGTTGTCTGAAAATGATTTCAATACCCGAGTTTCCTGGGACACGCTTTCTACCTATAAAATTCAACAACAGATCAGTGGGACTTCTGTCTTAGTTCCGGGATTTTATAGTTTTGAGAATTATGCAGCTCAAAAGAAAGAAACTCAGAAAAGAGAGCTTTCCCGCTTGCTGATACAAGAAGGAAAAAAGGAAGAACAACAGGGAAGAGGCCTTTTGGATTTCAGCCTAAGGATTCCCGGAGGAGAAAACTCAGCATTTACTTCAATTTTTGGAAAACCAGAGGTTAACTTAAGAGTTAATGGTTCTGCTAATATGAACGTAGGAGCTTCAATTCAAAAGGTAGAAGATCCCAATATCCCTGAAGACCAGCAGAAAAGAGTGGATCCTACTTTTAATCAGAATCTGCAGTTAAACATTCAAGGTAGTATTGGAGATAAACTGACCATAGCAACGGATTGGGATACAGAGAGAACATTTGATTATCAAAACCGACTTAAAATCGCATACACCGGGTATGAAGATGAAATTATAAAAAGCATCCAATTGGGTAACGTTTCTATGGAAACCGGAAATTCTCTGGTAAAGGGTGGTGGTGCTTTGTTTGGGATAAAATCTGTTGCTGAATTAGGACCTCTGAGAGTGACATCAGTGTTATCTCAACAAAAGGGAGAAAGTAAAAGTCAGTCAATTACAGGCGGTTCTCAGGAAGTTCAATTTGAATTGCGTCCGACGGATTATGACGATGATCAGCACTTCTTTGTTGATTTCTATAACCGTCAGCAATTTGAGAGTAATATGCTGGATAATCTTCCTCTTATTGGAACGGATTTTCAGTTCAGCCAGATGAATGTCTGGATAGAGGATGCAACAGGAGCGGCGCCCAGTGAATCATTCAGGGCTTACGCGTTTGTTGATCTTGGAGTGGTTGAAAACCCTGATGGATCTTTCGAGCCACCAAACCCTGAGAATGATCGAATTGACGATCAAAAACTGGAAGACCGAAGGAATAATAATTCTGTTCAAACTGATGATCTGAATTTAAAGGGAAGCGTTCAGCCGGGTAGTTATTATATAAAATTGAAACGGGGTGAAGATTACGAATTCAATGAAGCCTTAGGAATCATCAGCTTAAAAAGAAGAGTGGGAAGCAATGCTACCTTAGCTGTTTCTTTTTCATATTCTACATTAGATGACCCGGGTAATATTGTTGAAGTGGGAGACCTTGAACCAAAAAATGGAGGTATAACATATTTAAAGTTACTTAGGCCCAGAAACCTGACACCTGATAAATTTGCATGGGAGTTAACTATGCGAAATATATATTCCTTGGGAGTTACTAACGTGACACAGGAAGGTTTAACGTTTGATTTTGAGATCACTAAAGACAATCAGTCGATTAACAGAATTCCGGGACGTACTCCAACTCTTTTGGAAGATCTTGGTTTGGATCTTCAGGATTCCCAACAAGCATTGGGTAAAGATGGTAAAATAGATTTTGACGGGCTTAGGTTCGATCCTTTTACAGGGAAAATTATGTTTCCGTATTTGGAACCTTTCGGAGCCAGAATTGATACTTTGATATCAGGTTTACCCACAGATGAATCTGAATTGGTGTTTGATTCCCTTTATTCGGCAAAGAAAGACATTGCTTTTGAAAGTACCCAAAACAGGTTTTATGAGATCAGTGGTAATTCTAAAGGTGGGGTTTCAAGTTCGTTTTTTCTGGGCGACCTTGTGGAAGGATCAGTAAAGGTTTTTGCAAACGGAGCAGAACTTATTGACGGGGTTGACTACGAAGTTGATTATTCCTTCGGAAGTGTGAGTATTCTAAATGAAAAGTTTTTAGCTCCCGGACAAAATCTACGTGTTGAATATGAAAACAATCAGTTTTTCTCTATCGGTCAAAAGAACTTTACAGGGGTAAGAGCAGAGTATTTTGTTTCCGATAATATCAGTTTAGGAAGTACTTTTTTCCGATTAAACGAGCAAACTCTTTCTGAGAAAATCAGAATCGGAAATGAACCTATTAATAACACAGTAATTGGATTAGATGCTAATGCAGAATTCGATACACCCTGGCTTACCCGTTTTATTGACAGAATCCCTCTTTTGCAGACAAGGGCAGAATCTAATTTCAGCGTAAGCGGAGAATTTGCCCAACTCAGACCTGGAGTAGCTCAAACAAACGCTGTAAGGGATGCTATTGACGATGGAATTTTATTCGAAGATGAGGAAAACGGTCTTTCTTTTATAGATGACTTTGAAGGTGCAGAGTTTAGTATTCCGTTTAAAATTGCTTCCCGATGGAACCTCTCCAGTGCACCTGCAGCTGTACCGGGGCATGATACTGATTTTGAGGATAATCAAAATCCTGCTCCCGATCTGATGTCTAAGATAGCACGTTCTGATCTTCGGGCACAGTTTGCGTGGTATGAAATTCCAAGAAACGTATCAAATATTTTAGGCAATGTTCAGGTTACTCCGGAATCCAGACCGGTATTTGTCAGAGATGTTTTCAGAGGAAGAGAAACAAATAACCCACAGGAAGAGATCATAACTCCATTGGATGTCTATTACAATCCAACTAAAAGGGGACCGTATAATTATAATCCGGATTTAAAAAACAAGCTAGAAAATGAGCCTGAGGATATGTGGGGTGGAATGACGGCAATTTTACCTACCGGACAGGAAGATCTTACTCAAAACAATATTGAATTTCTGGAATTCTGGGTTCAAACTGTTTTACCAGATGGTCGGGAACCAGATGCACAGGACATCAACGAAGATTATGCTGGTAAAATTTATATTGATCTGGGAATAATTTCTGAGGATGTAGTTCCCAATAGTGTTTCTAATTCAGAGGATGGCTTGGCTCAAAACATTTCAAGTTTAGAAAAAGATGCTGCAGGAAGATCTTACATACCCACTATTCCTACTCCTCCTCAGGGACAGTTTTCAAACGAAAACAGAGATCTTGAAGATGTGGGGCTTGATGGAGTTCCAAATGAAGATGGTTTCAATGCTGAAACGACTGAAAAAGTCCTTTTCGCAAGCTTCCTTGCAGATATGGAAGAAGCTTATGGGCTTAACAGTCCTGAGTATCAGGAAATAGAGTCAGACCCGTCTAACGATGATTATGTGTATTACGGGGAATCTAAAGTAGACGGACTGAAACTTCACGAACGTTTTCATAGAGTAAGAGGCTATTATGACGGAAATACACCTGTTGCAGGTGGAGATAAACGAGCAGTTACAAATAAACCAGAGAAAGAAGGATTGATTACCCAGTCAAATGTTGAGATACAAAACGCTTATTTTCAATATGAGATAAATTACAATCCTGCTGATTTTGATAATCTGGAAATCGGTTCAGACAGCACCTTTATCGTTGATAAAGTGGGAGGAGGAACTCAGGAAAGTACATGGAGATTAATTCGAATTCCACTCAATGAATTCACTCGTAAAGTAGGTAATATTAATGGTTTTCAGAATATCTCGTATATCCGTTTATGGATGTCAGGATATAAAGAACCTTTCACAATGCGTTTCGCTACTTTTGAATTTGTAGGAAGTCAATGGAGGGAGGCTGAAAATATCACGGAGTCCAGAGGAAGTGTCTCTGATTTTAAAGTTGCTACCGTAAACATAGAGGAAAATGCAAGCAGATCTCCAATCCCATATCGACAACCCGAGGGGGCTATCAGAGCAGTAAACAGAGGAGCTCAGTCTCAAACACTGGCGAATGAGCAGTCTCTTGTACTTCAAACAGAAGGATTAGGATCTCAGGAAATTAACTTTGTGAAAAGAGTATATCCCGGTGGTTTGAATTTCCTTAATTATTCAAATATCAGAATGTTTGTGCATGGAGAAGGCTATGAGAATGCCGAAGATGCGGAGCTGGTAATAAGAATGGGAACAGATCTCGACAACGATTTTTACGAATACAGACAACCAGTAACTCCGAGTGATCCTAACTTTAATTTTGGTTCATATGATCCATCAGAAGGAGGCAGACTTAATTCAGAAGCAGAAGAAGTATGGAAATACGACAAAAACAGTATGAATATCGTTATTTCTGCTTTCAACGTTTTAAAAGAGGAAAGAAGAAATAACAACGAAGATCCCTCTGAAATTTACAAAGGGGAATCGGCTTTGCCTGATGGTATGGCACCGGGAGCAGTTATATCTATAAAAGGAAATCCATCGTTAGATCGTGTTTCGGAATTTGCTATAGGTATAAGAAACCCTCATGATATGAACAATTCAGATCCGGACGCTCCGGGAACACCTGTATTGGATGCTGAATTTTGGGTAAATGAGCTAAGAATATCCGGTTTCGATAATGAAAATGGGTGGGCTGCAAATGGAAAAGCAAGTCTGAAACTAGCCGATTTTGCAACAATGAATGCAAACGTAACCAGACAAACTACCGGCTTTGGTGGTCTGGATTCCCGGTTGGGGCAACGTAGTGTTTCCGATAATTTAGGATATTCATTAAGCTCGACTGTAAATCTGCATAAGTTAATTCCCGATCGTTTCGGTTGGTCTTTTCCTGTAACGGTTTCTGCAAGGAGGAACTCTTCTACACCGAAATTTTTACCAGATCGCGGTGACATTCGACTGGATGATTTTATAGATGCTGAACGAGCCAGAACAGATATTCCGGATTCTGAAATAGAGCAAAATGTGAACGAAAAGATTGAGGAAGTTCAAACAGTTACCGAAGGATATTCATTGAATGTATCGAATATTTCAAAATCTAATTCTGAAAGTAAACTTGCACAATACACCATAGACAGAATGAAGTTGAGCTATGTGTACAATGAAGGAACTTCCAGAAATCCACAGCTGGCTCTTCAGAATAACTGGAATTACTCAACGACTTTAAATTACGGGCTTACTTTTCCACGGGTGAAACTTTTCAGGCCTTTTAGGTTTACTGAACAGTTACCGGGGTTGAGTATTCTTTCAGGATTGAGAATAGGTTATATGCCATCGAGCATAAATGCCTCAACGAGCGTTTCCAGAAGCTACGACGAAAGGCGCAGAAAGATTTTGGGAGATAATACCATTCAGCCTATTCAGCAAACTCATTCATTTACACAAAAGACGAATTTTGGATTCAATTATAACTTCACGCCTTCCATAACAACTTCTTTTCGATCGAACACAAATTTTGATCTGTCGAATATCGGAATTGAAAATTCAAATCAAACAGGAGTTGATAGTCTTCGTTTCCAGGTGAAACCCACTTTTGATGTATTTAATGAAATTCTTAGAACGGATTCTGTGTCCGCAAGGAGATCAAGTTACTCAGAGTCTTATACTGCCAGTTGGAGGCCAAAACTAAATACAATTAAGGCATTAGACTGGATTACTTATAACGCTTCTTATTCAGGCGGATTTCAATGGAATAACAGTCCTCGTGGATCAAATCTTGGGGCAAGAATTTCAAACACTTCTGATCTTACAAATACATTCAAATTCAATGTAGGTAAGATTATTGACGGGATTGGGTTTGTAGACGCAATGAGGGATAGTGATAAACAAGAATCCACCAGAAGAAAAAACAGCAAACCGGCCGCCGACGATACAACATCGACCGGAGGGATAAACATTCTGAAAGACACTCAGTTTGTTGGAAGAAAACTAGCTTTGGCTCTTTTCAGTATGAAAACCATTGATTTGAACTATCGAAAAGGAAAAAGCTCAAGTCAGCAGGGCTATGGAGGTCAATCACAGTTCTTCTATGCTTTTGGTGATCAAAATTCAGGTTCTTTCTCTCCGCCATTTGGTTATCGTACAGGTTTAGATGAGAGTATTTCCAGAGATCAATTAGTAAGGAATAACAACAGCCCATTAGCTATAAATAAAACGTACTCTGATAATCTGACACTGGGAACAACTCTTAAATTATTCGAAAACATTTCAATTGATCTGGATTGGACTACCCGTTGGGATGAACGGACTACAGAAACAATCACTTATTCAGAATCGGATAATTTCAATTCCGTAAGTATTTCATCCGGAGATATAAATTCTTCAGTATGGGCTTTCGGGTCGGGTTATGAAGATTTCTTTCGTTCACAACTTCGGACTGCGTTTCAGGATTTAGACGGTGGAGTTATAGATGATGAAAATGGAAACAATGACGGTAGAACCGTATTGAACAGAGTTACGTTACAGGATGATTTCAGAAATTCTTATTTATCAGGAAATACTTCGGGGGTTGGGCAAAAGGAATTCACTCCTATTCCTAAACCTAATTGGCGCGTAACCTGGCAGGGTTTTGAGAAGTTTATTCCTTTTTTGGGAGATAATATGAATCGTGCATCACTCACACATAGTTATAAAGGGACTTATCGACTCGGATGGCAGTTTATAAATCAGTTTGGAGAACCCACTTCTCAGAATGTTGGTGGAATTACGATCAATGATAACAGAGATAAGTTTGAGCCGGCTTCTATTAATATAGATCAGAGATTCAGTCCGCTGATTCAATTAAATATAACCTGGAAGAATGCACTTAAAACCGATTTTGGATATGAAACGAGTAAACTAACCAGCTTTGCCTTATCGAGTAAAACAGTTTCTGAGCGAAAATCCAAAGGATTTAAAGTAAATCTGAATTACACATTCCGAAAAGTGTCCATACCGATCTTTCCGAATATTAAAAACAACATTGATGTAGCAATAAGCGGAAACTTCAGTGAAGATTCGGACCAGAATTTTATTCTGGTGAATGATATTATTACGGCATTCCAAAATTTTAATGAAAATGGTACAGATGTAGATGCTTACGAATTCACCCCTCAGAACGAGACAGGGCAGAAGCGATATAATGGGTCATTGGTTATTGGTTATCGTATTTCGAGTACCATAAATTCTAATTTTGAATACACCTACAATCGAATTATTCCAAAAGGGTCATCCATTCCTCCACGAACAAATCAGGAAATCCGATTCAATATCAGAATAGCTATTCAGTCCAGATAAGTGTCGGAGAATAACGGATATTGAACATTTAATAATGAATGTTGAGTTATATGAGATTAATTAGTTATTTCCTTTTATCGACTTCAATTTCTATAAATAATGGTAAATAGTTGGGTGTACAATTTCTTGGTACAACTTCATCTCTGTACAATCCTGTTTTCTCCCCAATTGCTTTACAGCGAGTTCGATATTGTTCATCATAGACTCCAATCCACGCTGCTGTAAAATTCATAGCCCATTGAACTTCAGGGTCTTCTTCTGCAATATCATCTTCAATTTTTGAAAGAAGCTCCGGCGTATTTTCCGGTGGAGTTTGTCCGGTCCATCTCATTCTTGCCTGATAATACCAATAAGTGCGTCTCTGAAGAGCCGAAGGACTGTTTTCCCATGAATTCATTAAAGCAATGGTACTTTTAGATTTCATAAGCTGATTTGCCATTAACCATTCCATCAATCGATTCTTTTCATCGGATGAATGTTTCTGCATTTCTTTATCCAATGTATTGATCAACTCTTGAGTAAGTAGTTTTTTGTCCATGATCAAAACGGCTAAAAGTCTGGGGAAGTACTCAGCGGTATTCCAAAGCTCCATCGCCATAGAATGATCTGTTTTGATCTCCTTCCCAATTTTCTTTAGATCCCCAAGCTTGGGCGATTCAGAGTCTATCTGTGAATAAATGTTCTGAGTTTCCGAAGATAAATTCATGGCGTTCAGATTTTAGTATTAAGCAGGTTATCTATAATTGTTAAGTACAAATAACTAATTTTCTCTTCTAAAACGAAGCTTTCCAAACCAAACAAAACCCAACCCACCAACGCTTAAAATCAGACACAAATACCCCAGCCAATCCCCAAATTTGGTATAAATGGTTTTGGTGGATTTTGAAGGGACATCAAAAGTGAATCCCGTTCGTTCCCAGTAGTTGGTTTTCTGGAGTACATTACCTTCAGGATCAATAATGCCGGAAAATCCGTTGTTCGCACTTCTCACGATCCAGCGATCAAATTCAATAGCTCGTAATCTGGCGTAAGCAAAATGCTGATAATGTCCGCTGGTGTTTCCCCACCATCCGTCGTTGGTAATAATGGTTATAAAGTCAGCTTCGTCCTTTACAAATTCTCTGATCCATGATGGATACACAGAATCATAACAGATCAATCCCTGAGTGGTAAAACTATTTGTTTTAAGGGAAGTAGCTTCCAGACCTTTACCAAATCCGGCAATGTTTCCCCAATCCAGCCAACCAAAAACATCGATTGCATTAAAGAATTCCACAAAAGGGAAACGTTCTACAATGGGCACTAAATTATGTTTGTCGTAACGGCTTCGCTCGCCATCCGCATTAACATAAAGAGTAGCATTAAAGTAGTTTCTGGCTTGTCCACGGTACATATCACGATAAAGAGCAGGAGGTTCTTCATACAGCTCAAATAAACCGGTTCCTGTAATCAAAGAAGCATTCCAAGCTTGTGCTGAATCTGAGATACTGACAGCCGTTCTGGAATTCATGTAAATTCCTGCATCAACAGCATTTTCAGGCCATATAATAAGTTCGGTGTCATCGGTTATCACTTTGCTCGTGATGCTGAAAAGACTGTCCATCAACACAGAATGACTGCCTAAACCACCATGACTTTCATAAGAATCATGATTGGGTTGAATGACTGCTACACTGGTTGTTTTGACTGCCGGTGCTTCTGTTGACCCTAAAAACATCATGAGTGAAATTCCGGATGGTAACAGCAAAGCAAAAGTAGCAGCCAGAGCAATAGATTGCTTTTTATTTTTAAACGCCAGAAAAGCTAAAGAGCTTGTAAAGATCACCCAAAAAGAAATTCCGAGATGTCCCGTAGCAGAGATGTATTGGATCAAAGAAACCTGATTTGCCCATGCATTTCCAAGTGTTAACCAAGGCCAGGAAAGATCCCAATTATGGTGTAGGAATTCATAACTGACCCAAATTGAAGCATGCAAAAGAGCGATCAGCCATGCTTTATCAAATCGCTTTGAACAAACCCGAAATAGAACAAGCGGAATGGTCATGATAGCCGCGTTTGCCAACACAGCTGCAATTCCTGCGACCAGACTTGCCATCATTAACCAGTACGTTGTGATCAGATTCCAGACTACAAATCCCGCATAACTGTAATAAGCCAGTTGTTTGTTGGAATCACATTTATCAGCAAGTAAAAAAAGCAGAATAAAAGCAGGGAAACTTAGAAATGATAGATCAACAGGAGGGAAGCTCAATCCGAGTAGAACTCCGGCTGTGATAGATAACGCCCATTTGTTTTCGAGAAATTTATTCATCAATTATTTCTTATCGATTTTTGGGAAATAATATAGTAAAAGTCATCCATGTAGATGGTAGATAATTCATTGAAGATTTTATTACTAATTGCTCAATTATAATTCGCCCTTAGTATTTAAGACGGAAAAGAGAACGTGATCCGGATGCGTCTGCGAAGCAGGAATAATCCTTTCAGGTGAGGAGTAAACTAATTTTCTCTGAATGAACGAAGACCTTTAGGATTATTCAGCGCAGGATCAGTGAACCCGTCTTAAATACTTCGGCTTGATCTTTTGCTACTTTTGTATCAAGACAAAAGTAGGTACCCTTGTGCTAAGTTAAGCCATTTTAAAAGATTCAGTTACTTGGCTCTATGTACTTTTGTGCCGACAAAAGTACCAAAAGCTCCCGACAAGAATTATTGGCGCGAACTCCATTACATCGACTAATCATTACAAAAGGTCTTCGGTCGTATGATACACATTCAAGAATCAGCCTGAGTGTAATGATTGCTCCTTCGGAGCCGTCGATTCCATTACGTTCTTTCTCGCCAATAATTCTAAAGGTCGGTGTAGTTGGAAATCGTTCGAGATTCAGAAGCTATAGTTGAAGGATCTATGCTACTATAATTTGCTTCTACAAATACTTGAAGATTCTTCGCTATCGCTCTGAATGACTCTTTAATTTTAGATAAACTCAAATTTAAAAATCCACACATTATTCCGAATACCCTTTTCCTGCAACAACAACTGCAATTTCACCTTTGATGGAAGCTCTGTTTTCAAAGTCGTCTTTTAATTCTGAAATAGGAGCTCGCACCACTTCTTCAAATTTCTTGGTGAGTTCACGGGCAACAGCTGCTAATCGTTCCGGTTCAAAATGTTCTTCCAGTTCTTTGAGTAATTTCACAATTCTATGCGGACTTTCATAGAACACGATCGTGCGTTCTTCTTCAGATAGTTCTTTCAGTCGTTTTTGTCGTCCTTTTTTGGGTGGAAGAAATCCTTCGAAGCAATATTTATCACAGGGAAGTCCGCTTGCCACCAAAGCTGTAGTAACGGCATCAGGTCCGGGGATAACGGTAACTGTAATTCCTTCTTGTTTAATAGCCCGAACGGCCAAAAATCCCGGATCAGAAATACCGGGCATTCCTGCATCAGAGATCAATGCAACTGATTGTCCACCTCTCAAAATGTTTAAAACGTGTTCAACTTTGTGATGCTCATTATGAAGATGAAACGAAAACTTTGGAGTGTTTATTCCAAAGGCACTCAATAGTTTGCCGGAAGTACGGGTGTCTTCACAAGCAATATGATCTACAGATTTTAAAACCTCTACCGCCCGGGGCGAAAGATCACCAAGATTACCAATCGGAGTAGCTACAATGTAAAATGTTGACACGAATAAAAATGATTTGAAAGAATTTCGGAATGAAATTATACAATTAAGAATTAACTTAAGATATTGATTATTGAATAATACTTAATTTTTAATTGAACAAAATGAATTTTACGCCTTCAGGTTTAAATCACATTACTATTCGGGTAAACAGGATCGATGCATCCAAAGAATTTTACGGAGACATTCTTGGCTTTGAAGTTATCAGAACAATGGGACAAAGTATGGCTGTCTACGATATTGGTGGAGGAGATACCATGGTGATCGTTGAAGCGGAAACCAGCTACGACCCAACTTCCAGAGATTTTCGTGTAGACCATTTTGGTTTTTATGTTGATTCGCCTAAAAAAATAGATGAGCTGGCCAAGTATTTCCGAGAAAAAGAAGTAACGATCATGAGTGGTCCGGCAAACAGAAAAAAGGGAAGATTCTTATTTATAGCTGATCCGGATGGGAATATGATCGAGTTTATGTATGAGGAAGATTAAAAAGCCCACTAAAACACAAAGTCATTAAAATTTTTATGCTTTAGTGATTTTGTGGCAATCCTGATTGCTCTCATTTGGAATGTGAATTTGAGGAAGAGCTTCAATGAAAGTAATAACCTCCATTCCTTTGCTTGTTGTAAGGTTAGTCGCAGGACTAAAGTCCTTGCTTGTTTATGTACGAGTTTAAGACAAGAACATAAGCTAGAAGGGGATTAATCCCCGGGTTTCTAATATCCATCTAGTAATTTATACATGTTCATGTACTTTTGTGCAGATACTGAGCTTCCTCAGCACAGGCGCCAGTACCAAAAGCTCCCGACAAGAATTATTGGCGCGAACTTCATTACATCGACTAATCATTACAAAAGGTCTTCGGTCATACGATGCATATTCGCGAATCAGCCTGAATGTAATGATTGCTCCTTCGGAGCCGTCGATTTCATTGCGTTCTTTCTCGCCAATAATTCTAAAGGTCGGTGTAGTTGGGAGCTTTTCCTGAAATTTTCAAGACTAAAACGGTAGGCGTACGAAGGTAATTTAGCAACACTTTTGAACTGTAGCCACTCAGGGTCATCCCGAACTTGTTTCGGGATCTTTGTAAGGAATAGTTCTCGAAGCTATCTGAATTACCCTAAACAAAGGCTAGGTATACTTTCATACTAATAATCGAAGAATTATGATCCAGTGTTAAAGGATTGGTATGAAACATAAAAAAGACCGGGAATCAAGAAAAAAATTCAAGCCTTTTCGTAAGATCCCGAAACAAGTTCGGGATGACCCTATATATTTTACTGTTCAAAAACTGTCATCAAATTATTTATCATCTACATGCATGAACTGGATTTTTATTATTAGTCCACTTTGTTATTTTGGGATATGAGCAATAAAAACAATATAGATCATCCACTAAAACACAAAATCTCTAAAATTTTTGTGCTTCAGTGATTTGTGGCAGCCCTGAATATGCAAAACAAAATAGAAAGAGAATTAGAGCAGAAGGAATTTGAAAGTGAGATAGAGCGAGACTTACGTAAACAAGAGCTGGATCGAGAATATGAAGAAAGGTTGAATAGCGATTATCATCCACTAGCAATTATAGCGGTTAAATTTTTCGGAAATTTGATGATTGGTTACATTCTATTTTTCATAGTGAAATGGTTTGTAAGACAAATTTTCGGTTTTATGTCTTCTGAATTGGTAAGTGGTTTATTTCTACTATTTCATGTGATAATATGGGGAATGGCTGTTATAGGTGTTGTAACGAAGACTTCGCCTTGGAATAGGTTTCTTAGGTAAACTCAAATGCTTCTGTATTTCTGATATTAAACCAGTCTTCTTCAATCCAATCGATGTGGATTATATTAATTCTTACTTATATTGAAATATGAGTAATAAAAACAATATAAATCGGCAACTAAAACGCAAAATCTCTAAAATTTTTGTGCTTCAGTGATTTTGTGGCAGCCTTGAATATGAAAAACAAGATAGAAAGAGAATTAGGGCAGAAGGAGTTTGAAAACGAGATAGAGTTAGATCTCCGCAACCAAGAGCTTGATAAAGAAAAACAGAAAAAGCTCGATGAAGAATATCACCCTGCTGTGCTATTAGTGTTAAATTTCGTTGGTAATTTAGTTGTTGGCTATATTATTTTTTTTCTAACTATATCTTTTTTAATTCAAGTATTTCAATTTTTTCCGGATAGTATAAATAGAGTATACTTTCTAGTATTTCATTTGATAATTTGGATACTTGCGATCATTGGAGTTATTACAAAAAAATCACCCTGGGAAAGATTTCTTAGGTAAGTTCGATCACTTCTGAATTTCTGATATCAAAATAATCTTCTTCGTCCCAATTGGTGTTGATCACGATTCCGCCCATTAAGTATAATTTTTTGCCTACAAGTGCATCTTTGCAATCATGAATAAGTTCTTTCAGATCGTTGTGAATTTTTTCATAAGCTTTTTCAGTCACTTCTTTGATCTGATCGTCTGCGCTTAGAATTTGATCTCTTTCGGCATTCAGCATCTTAACAACCTGAGCTTGCTGATAATCAGACGAGGTTTCTTTACCGATTGTTGAAGGATTTTGAATTGCAGATAATCCAGCAATGAGAGACCCACAACAAGTGGAGTTAGCATCCTGTCTTTGGCGAAGGATTTCTCCGGCTGTACCTTCTTTGGATACTCCGATATGCGGACCGTATAAAATAAAAGCTCCTCCTTTATCCGGAATATGACTGGCAAAAGCCATTACGCCTGTTTTTCCGGTAAAAGGCAGTCCCGAAATTCCGCCAAATCTGAAAGGGCCAGGACCCACAAATAATCTGCTGAAAATATTGAATGAGTTATTTACTTCATCAGAGCAGATCGAAGTTCCCCAAATAGTTCTGGATAAGATAAACCCTTGAAGATTTAACTCACTTGTGATCTTCTGTTCCAGTTCTCTTATTTCAAGGGCTTTGGGATAGTGTGCTTTAACAGACATGTAAATTTTTTGATATCCAGTTTAAATTTCTCGAGCCAAAATAAAAAAAATATGCTGCAATTTTCGAGCATATATCAGTAAATCTTTTATTAAAAAGAATTATAGGAGGAATCTCATTATTGGTAGAATTAATCCGTATATTCAGAGCTTACTGAATCGTGAGTTCGCGATAAGACTGGAAATGTAACAACCTTCAGGTTTATAGATCATTGCTGGCTTTTATGAATCAAGCAGTCCCGCTTGCCTCTTGTCATTAGCTCACCTCTAATAATAAAATGACCCGGGCAGGAATACTCACAGCACAGTTTTTGAACGGGATAAAAACGGTTAAAATTATATGCCAACGTTCAAAGAACTAGGTTTAAAACAAGAACTGCTCGACGCAGTTGAAAAACTAGGGTTTACAGAACCCACAAAAGTACAGGAATTAGCAATACCTACTATTCTCGCTTCACAGCGTGATCTTATTGCATTAGCGCAAACAGGAACAGGTAAAACCGGTGCATTCGGACTTCCTGCTTTAAATCAAATTGATACAAATTCTGACAATGTTCAGGTTTTGGTGCTTTCACCAACTCGTGAATTAGCCATTCAAATCGCTCGTGATCTTAAGGATTTCGCAAAGTATCAGAAAGGAGTTAAAACAGTAGCAGTTTACGGTGGAGCTAATATCTCTACTCAGATCAAAGCGCTTAATAACGGTTGTCAGGTAGTGATCGGAACTCCCGGTCGTATGCTGGATCTCATCAACAGAAAAAAACTTGATGTTCGCAATGTAAGAACACTTGTATTGGATGAAGCTGATGAAATGCTGAATATGGGTTTTCAGGATGACCTGGATGCAATTCTGGCTGATACTCCAAGAGAGAAACAAACACTTTTATTCTCAGCAACGATGCCGAAAGCAATTGCTAAGATGTCAGCGAAGTACATGAACAATCCTGAAGAGATCGAGGTTGGTGAGCGTAATGCCGGTGCAAAGAATGTTGAGCATCACTATTACATGGTTCATGCAAAAAACAGATTCGAAGCATTGAAGAGAATTGTAGATATGAACCCTGATGTGTATGGGATCATTTTCTGCAGAACACGTCGTGAGACTTCCGAAATCGCTGCTAAACTGAACAAAGACGGTTATGATGTTGATCTGCTCAACGGTGATCTTTCACAGGCTCAGCGTGATGATGTGATGAATCGTTTCAGGACAAAAGAGCTTGAATTATTAGTGGCAACTGATGTAGCTGCTCGTGGATTAGATGTAAACGAATTAACGCACGTAATTAACTACAACCTACCTGACGATCTGGAAGTTTATATTCACAGAAGTGGAAGAACAGGTCGTGCCGGTAACTCAGGTATTGCGATTTCTATTATCCACACCAGAGAAACTCGCAGAATTCGCGATCTGGAAAAGATGTCCGGTAAAGATTTCATCAAAAAAGAAGTACCAAGTGGTGAAGAGATCTGCGGAATTCGTATGCTGGATCTTATCGATACCATCAAAGACACAAAAGTGAATGAAGATCAACTACAAAAGTTTTTACCACAGGCGATGGAAAAGCTCGCTGATATGGATCGTGAAGCGTTGATCAAGAAATTCCTGTCTGTAGAGTTTAATCAATTTCTGGATTACTATTCTAATTCCAATGATCTAAACGCTCAGGGCGGTAATGATCGTAAAGGAAACAGAAATAACGATCGCGGCGGAAGAAATGATCGTGGTGGCAGAAGTGGCGGCAGAGATCGCGGAATTACCGAAGCAGGTTATGAGCGTTTCTTTATCAATGTTGGAAGGCGAGACGGACTTAATCCTGTTCGCTTGATGGGACTGGTAAATGAACAACTAAATGGTTCTAAGCCTGATTTCGGTAAGATCGACCTTCAGAATAATTTCTCATTCTTTGAAGTTGAAAGCGGTTATGAAGGTGCGTTGACAAATGGCGTAACCGGTGCTAAGTTTGAAGGCAGAGATGTTGCCGTTGAGCGTGCTCAGGATGATAAAAAGAGCAATTCCGGTGGTGGAGGAAGAAGCGGCGGCGGAAGAAGAAAAAGTAACGATGGCGGTTTCCCAAAAGGAAAGCGTAAAAGCGGTAATCGAAAAAGAAGTAGAAAATGAAAAATTTTGATGTAGTCATTTTAACAGAATCCAGATATTTGAATCCGGAGAAAGTGAATGACTACATTCAAAACATTTTAACGGAAGAGGAACTGCTCAAAAAAGCTTTAGAGAAACACGATCTAAAAGTGATTCGTAAAGATTGGGCAGATCCTGATTTAGACTGGACTTCTACTAAATGCGCTATTTTCAGAACTACATGGGATTATTTTGATCGGTTTGAGGAATTTCAGCAGTGGTTGGATCGTGTAGAAACTCAAACAAAACTGATCAATCCAATTTCTACCATCCGCTGGAGTATGGATAAACATTATCTCCGGGATCTGGAGAAAAAGGGAATCAGAATTGTAGAAACGTTATATATCAAAAGAGGAGAAAGCAGATCTCTATCAGATATTTATAGCCAAGCAGGTTGGGAAGATGTGATCTTAAAGCCAACCGTTGCCGGAGCCGCTCGCCATACTTATAAGCTCAATTCAGGTAATATCGTTGATCATGAATCAATTTTTGCAGAACTAATTGCAAAAGAAGATATGATGCTTCAGCCATTTCAGTATAAAATTGCTGCAAAAGGCGAAGTTTCGTTTATGGTGATGGGAGGGAAGTTCACACATGCTATTCTCAAGAAAGCTAAATCAGGTGATTTCAGAGTGCAGGATGATTTTGGTGGAACGGTCCACAATTACGACGCTTCATCAGAGGAAATTTCCTTTGCAGAAAGTGTAGTAAAAGCTTGCGATCCATTACCTGCTTATGCTCGTGTTGATGTAATGTGGGATAATGATGATCAACTAGCTGTTTCCGAAGTTGAATTAGTTGAGCCGGAGTTGTGGTTCAGGGAATGTCCGGAAGCTACGGATGTTTTGGCGGGGGAAGTGGAAGACTTGATAAGGAAATAAGTGAATGAGTGATAAGTGAATGAGTGATAAGTGACTTTTCACATTATCCACTTATCTACAAATTATCTGATTTAAAAAATCATATTCACTTATTTGCTGAATAACTTCTCAAGGTTTACAACTCTTTCCCTTTACATTTAAACTTTCAAGCATCCACGAAACCCTCTAGCTGCATAATATGAATCAGCACCATTGTGGTACGTAAAGACTTGATTATATCGCCGATCACAAAACAGTGCACCGCCTAGTTCTCTTATCTCAGAAGGAGTTGATATCCAACTGGAAGTTTTGGTATCAAATTCACCATAAGATTGTAATTTGTAATATTGTTCTTCAGTCAAAAGCTTAATTCCCATTTCATTAGCAACATCGGTCACAGAACTTTTGGGAGGATATTTTTTTCTGGATTCCAGTGCTTCGCGGTCGTAGCATAGACTTCGTCTGCTTTTAGGACTTTCAGGTGAACAGTCCAAATAAAGATACTCTGAATCAGTATCGGCCAGATCAACAATGTCCGGTTCTCCGCCGGTGATCTCCATTTCATTCAGAGTCCAAAGCTTATCAGAATCAGCTTCCAGGTTGGATTGAATTTTATCCCATTCATAACCTTCATGGCGATGGATATTTCCCTCAAAACGGGTTCTCAATGTTTTGATCAACTCTTCCATTTGGTCAGAACTTAATTCTTTTTTAGTAGCCATTATCGGGTCTTATTTTAGTCGTTCCAGCTTTCCTTTTCGTTTTACGATGTTTTTGTAATCCCACTGAATTTTTCGGGATTTTTCAAGCCATCGTTTCAGATCTTTAGTATTGATCTGATCAACATCAGTATACCTTATTGAAGCATCTTTGAATTTTCCGGTTCCGGGCTTGAGTCGATCTTCTTCGAAGCCCACGCCGCTCCAGAACATCAATCGGATGCAGTCTTTCAGTTTACTGTATCCCACAATAGGATTTCCATCCAAAAACCAAACAGGATGTGCATGCCACATCTTATTTTCTGCTTCAGAAAGGGTTTTGTTGATCTCCTTATAAAGTAAGTCGCAGATCTTTTTATCTGACTCAGTCTGCTTGTCGTGATATGCTTTGATTTTCGAATCCATGATTTAAAATAATACAACTTGCACATATTTACAGATTCAACTTAATTACTTGTTCACCAATTTATTACTACCATGAATGATCAGTGGAAAAGCTTTACAAAGAAAATAGCTGTTAAGGCACCAGTGCAAAAGATCTATGATGCATGGACTACTCAGGAAGGATTAGAAAGTTGGTTTCTGAGAAGTGCCGGAGCTACGAAAAAGGATGGAAGTAAACGTCCTGCTGATGAACATTACGAACCCGGAGATATGTTTTACTGGATGTGGTACGGCTATCCGGATTCTGTGTATGAGGAAAGAGAAGTGTTGGAATTAAATGGCAAAGACTATTTCCGTTTTATGTTTACGGATGAGTGTGATGTGGAAGTAAAATTATCGCAGATCAATGATGAGCACGTGATGGTGGAGCTGTCTCAGCATAATATCCCAATAGAAGAAGACCCGAAGAAAAACCTGTATGTAGGTTGTGGAGAAGGATGGTTGTTTTATATGACCAATTTGAAATCAATTCTGGAGGGAGGAATTGATCTTCGAAATAAAGACGAGAGTTTGAAAGGAGTTTTTAATGCGTGAGAAGGGATAGGAGGTTAAGTGATTGAGTTATTGGTATACTCAATCACTTAATAACCAATAACTCAATTCCCTTGTTTCTTAGCTTTGATCTCAGACCAGTTTTGCTCTGCATTCTTGCTGAGATTCTCTTCATATTTATTCCACTTGTCTAAAGTATTGGTGAAGAATTTGTTATAGAATAACAGCAATTTTCCATCCAGTATTTTAAAGGTCTTTGGATTAGCATCAGCTGTATACCCGTTTCCAACAGCATAAGCACACCAACCGCCATAAGCAGGGGCATATTTCGAAGGGTCAGCTTTAAATGTATCTAGGTTTTCCTGGCTTGCGAATTGATACGTAGCACCTTCATATTCATAAGTAAGACTTTCTTTGCCTTCCTGGGGTTCTTCGGAAATAAAATAGCTTACCGGGTCATAGCCTTTAATTGCAATTCCATCATCGTCTACATTCAGATGTTTGGTACTCATCATATCCTGAGCAATGCCTAACGTTGATAGCCCAAATACAGCAATCAGAGTTAATAATAGTGATTTCATTAGAGTATAATTTATTTTAATGTTACGACATTAATGTATGAACATTAAATAAGGGGGTTGTCACGGAAGTGTAAAGAATTAGAAAAAGAATAATCCTCCTTTGAAGGAGGTGTCCGCCGACTGGCGGACGGAGGATGTTGCGAAGTTTAGAAACTCATAAACTTCACAACATCCCTCTGATCTCACGCAAGTGTTCGATCGGTCTCCCTTCGAAGGGAGATTTTAAAGCTTTGTTGGATTTGGAGCATCCCCATAAACTTCCTTAGGATCAAATACCTTTTCGGATTCTTCAAAGGCTAACTCGCCGTCTTTTTTAAAGAATGCATCACCGGTTGGTACGCTTCTGTAAAAACAAGAACGATATCCGACATGACAGCTGGCACCATTTCCCTGAACTTCAACACGTAGCCAAACACAATCCTGATCGTCGTCAATTCTCATTTCTTTAACGATCTGTGTCAAACCGGAAGTTGCGCCTTTGTGCCATAAAGTTTCTCTGCTTCGGCTGTAGTACACGGCTTCGCTTAGCTCAATAGTCTTCTTGAATGCTTCTTCATTCATGTAACCATGCATAAGTAGCTCACCGGAAGTATAATCAGTGGTTACTACAGGAATTAATCCATCTTCCTGAAATTTCGGAGCCAGATCGTTGGCTTCTTCTACTTGTTCTACGGATAGTCTTTCTTTGAAAGTAATTTTACTCATAGTCTAGAGATCTAATAACCATTAACTAATAACCTGTTTTAGTTAATGGTTATTAGTTATTTGTCTTCGTTAAGTTCAGTGTATTGTTTTTCTGGATTCTCCGGAACCGGATCATGTCCATCGCCGCCCCAAGGGTGACACCGGCCAATTCTCTTAATTCCTAGCCAAAATCCTTTTAATGATCCCCATTCCTTCACAGCATCAATCATATACTGAGAACAAGTAGGGGAGTATCGGCAACTACTTCCTAACCACGGAGAAATAGCAAGCTGATAAAAACGTACAAGTCCGATGAGTAACTTGCTGAATATGGTTTTCAGCAGGTTCATCAGTCAATTTCGAAGGAAGTACCTTCTTTTCCATCCATGAGCTGTACGCCAAGCTCTTTCAGGTCATCCCGGACTTTATCCGAGAGTGCAAAATTCTTGTTTTCTCTGGCTTCTTTTCTGATCTCGATAAGAAGTTCCACAAGTCCTTTGGTCAATTCCTCATTACCTCCGGCGTTTTCCTGCGGCCAGATACCAAGTACATCATCAACCACTGTTTTGATCACAGACTTAACTTCTTCGATATTTGAAGGAGTTTTCTGGTCGTTGATCAATTTTCTGAGCTCTTTCAGTTTTTCAAAAACAACCGCAATTGCTTTAGCTGAATTGAAATCATCGTTCATTACCTTCTCAAAGGATGTTTTAAAACCTTTGATATCAAATGATTCTCCGGAACCATTTTCTGCTTTCTCAATAGTTGAGATCATTGAATGAAGATTCTTCAGCCCTGTGTCGGCAGCTTCCAATGCATCTTCCGAAAAATCTGTTGTACTTCTGTAATGACTTTGAAGCAAGAAGAAACGAATTACCTGAGAATCCCATGCTCTGGTTAAAAGTTTGTGTTCTCCTGTAAAAAATTGATGGAGATTGATCGCATTTCCTAATGACTTACCCATTTTTTGTCCTTCAAGGGTAACCATGTTATTATGCATCCAGTACTTTACAAACTGAGTATCATGTGCACATTCTGATTGCGCGATCTCACATTCATGATGTGGAAATTGGTTTTCTAAACCACCGCCGTGGATATCAAAGCTTTCACCTAAATATTTGGTGCTCATAGCAGAACACTCAATATGCCATCCGGGATAACCAACTCCCCACGGAGAATCCCATTTCATTAAGTGATCATCTTCTGCTTTTTTCCAAAGAGCGAAATCAGCAGGATTCTTTTTGTCTGAAGCCGTTTCTACACGAGTACCGGACTCAGCTTCTTCAGTTTTTCTGCCACTGAGTTTTCCATAATCTTCATCAGAATGCACATCAAAATAGACGTTGCCGTCTACATTATAAGCGTGTCCTTTTTCTATGAGTTTCTGAACCATAGCAATTTGCTCGGGAATATGTCCGGTTGCACGGGGAGCAATATCAGGGCGGAGGACATTCAAAGCATCCATATCACGGAAATAAGTGCATGTGTACTTTTCAGCAATTTCCATTGGATCGACTTGCTCTAAACGAGCTTGCTTACCAAGTTTGTCTTCACCTTCTTCTCCGTCGCCAACTAAATGTCCTACATCTGTAATATTCTGAACGTAGCGAACTTTATAACCGAGATAACGGAGGTAACGCAAAACCAGATCAAAAGAAACATAGCTTTTGGCATGTCCTAAATGGGCATCACCATAAACCGTTGGACCACATACATACATCCCCACAAACGGAGGGTTTAGTGGCTCAAAGTCTTCTTTTTTTCTGGTAAGTGTATTGTAAACTTGAAGTTTTTGTTCAGACAAAACGATTAGAGTTCAGTGTCAGTTTTGATGAAGTCAATAAATTTACGTTGAGTTGCTTCCTCTTTGAAAGCACCTCTGAATTCTGTAGTAATGGTACTGCTGCTTACATCACGAATTCCACGGGTTGATACACATAAATGCTTACTATCGATAAAAACAGCTACATCATCGGTTTCCATTGCTTCAGAAAGAGCGTCTGCAATTTGCAAAGTAAGTCGTTCCTGAACCTGTGGTCTACGTGAAAAATAATCTACCAAACGATTGATCTTGGACAACCCGATCACTTTTCCGGATGCAATATAAGCTACATGAGCTTTTCCGATAAAAGGAAGAAAATGGTGTTCACAGAAAGAAGTCACCTGAATGTTTTTCTCCATCACCATATCGTTGTAATCGTAATTGTTACTAAAGGTGCGGGCTTCAGGCTTGTTTTTTGGATCAAGTCCATTAAAAATTTCTTTCACAAACATTTTAGCAACCCTATACGGAGTTCCTTTAAGGCTGTCGTCGTTGAGATCTAAACCAAGAGTTTGCATGATCTCTTTGAAATAATCCTGAATGATGTCGATTTTTTCTGAATCCGAAAGATCAAAAGCATCATCACGGAGCGGAGTAAGTTCTGAAGTACCAATGTGCGCTTCGCCAAGGTCTTCAGCGGTAATTTTGTCTAAGTCTAAGTTATCCAAGTGTAAAGGGATTTTCTTTATTGATTATTAAGCCGTTTAGGTTGCTTAAAACCGAATTTTAAAGTTAAGGGTTCCGATGATTAAATACGAATATCCAATAATGAATATTGAATATCCAATATCCAATTGGGAGGAGCTAACTTAAGGATGGATATTCCTTACTGAATGTTGGATATTCTGAAGTCTAACATCTTAAATCTAACGTCTAACTACTATAAAAATGATAAAACACATTGTAATGTGGAAACTGAAACCGGTTGCTGAAGGGAAAACCAAGCAAGAGAATGCTGAGATCATGAAAGAGCTGTTGGAAGGATTACCTGCAAAAATCGATGAATTGGATTCGGCAGAAGTTGGAATCAATATTTTGAGCGGTGATGATGAAGCTATCTGTGATGTAGTTTTGACAACGATTTGTAAAGACGCGGAAGCTTTAAATGCGTATGCAGTTCACCCGGAGCATCAGATGGTGGTGCAGTTTATTAAGAAGGTAGTTACTGAGCGAAGAGTAGTAGACTATATTTCTGAATAACCAATATCGAATAACCAATAACCAATATTGAAGTTGGAAGAATTTGAACCAGTAGAACTACCGATTGACGGAATTTTAGACTTACATCTATTCAGTCCTAAAGAGTTGGGAGATCTGATACCGGATTATATAGAAGCCTGTTTAGAGAAAGAGATCTATTCCATTCGGATCATTCACGGAAAAGGGAAGGGAGTGTTGCGTAGAACGGTTCATAGTTTGTTGGATAAAAATGAGTTTGTTGTTTCCTATCGTTTGGCAGATGACAGAAGTAGTTGGGGAGCTACATTGGTGGAGCTGAAGAAGATTTGAGATGTTAGACATAAGACATAAGACATAAGACATAAGACATAAGACATAAGACATAAGATGTAAGATGTAAGATGTAAGATTTAAGTCGTAAGACTTGAGATGTGAAATTGAAAAATGAGACTTGGCAATATAGATTGACATGTTCTATTCCTTAAAACAATTACACTTATTTTTTAAAGATGTGAAGCCTATCTTTAATCTTATGTCTTAAATCTCATATCTACTAAACTTTGAAGAAATTATTTGAACACCATATTGCTCGCATTGACAGAAAGATTGAGTTATATACTAAGCTGAGCAGTAAATTGTCGGGAACGCGCCTTACTCTATTTCTAGTGACTTTACTTTTCGCTTTTCTGGCAAGTGATCGTTTACACGATTTAGTTTATTCAGCGATTTTGATTTCAGCAGTTATCGTATTTCTGAATCTGATGGGCAGACATAAAAAAGTTGAGCAATTCATTGAAAAACTGGGATTTCTAAAGCAGGTAAAAGAAGAGCAAATTGCACGTCTGGAGCTGAACTGGGATGGAATACCTTTCAGAGATATAAACAGAGATAAATATTTAAACCATCCTTATGCCCAGGATCTGAACATCATCGGAAAAAGATCATTGTTTCAATTGATGGATACATCCATCTACGAAGGTAGCTCAAATGTGCTTTCGGCTTGGTTATTGGGCCATTCCAAAGATGTAGAATCAATAAAAAAGCGACAGCAATTGATACAGGAATTAGCTCCACTACAATTATTCAGAGATAAACTGAAAGTAGAGGCATTATATACTAAAAGTAAAGCGGACAGATATGACTGGAATATGGAGCAAATGTTAGACTGGTTGCGACTTCCAAAGAAAACAGGATTTTTGCTTCCACTTTTGATCATGATCGTTTTATCGATATCTAATATGACATTGGGAATTTTGGCACTGATTGGTACACTTAGTAGTGTATATTTTGTGATTTCATTTGTAAGCTATTTGTTTATGCTAAAACTTACAGGTGATAAAGTTAAAGGATTGTTCAATGCAGCTTTTCAGATGGAAAAATTATTGGGGAGCTTCAGTAATATCCTGAGTCATATTGAGCGATTTAAAGCTAGTGATAACAAGTCGATATCAAGTTTTCTGAAGGTATATCAGGAAGAGGAAATCAAACCATCTGTAATACTGAAAAAGGTAAGAAGGTTTTCAGTAGCGGCGTCAATACAAAAAGACCAGTTATTGGGACCCATTGTGAATTTATTTATTCCATGGAATGTATTCTTCGCAATGAAGCTGGAGAATCTGAAAGAGGAGCTTGAACCAAAAATCTCTAAATGGCTCGATAAGTTCTATGAACTGGAAGCCTTAAATTCGATGGCTAATTTTGCCCTTCTGAATGATGGTTATTCTTTTCCAACATTCGATATAGATACCAATGCATTGTTTAAGGCAGAAGAACTTGGTCACCCGCTGATTCCCGAAGATCAAAAAGTGGCCAACAATTTCGAAATTCATTCGGGCAAAGATCTGTTTTTGATAACAGGATCAAATATGGCGGGTAAAAGTACATTTCTCAGAACAGTGGGAATCAATTTAGTTTTGGCTTATTCTGGAGCTCCTGCAAATGCTAGATCATTAAATACAGGTTTGTACAGAATCTTTACCAGTATCAATGTGAATGATTCTTTGGGTGACGGTCTCTCTCATTTCTATGCTGAAGTAAAACGTCTTCGGGAATTACTAGATGAGCTAAACAAAGATGAAGATCAGCCATTGTTCTTCTTCGTGGATGAGATCTATAAAGGAACAAATAACAAAGAGCGTTATGCCGGAAGCGCAGCCTTTCTGAGAGAAGTAGCCGGAAAGAATGGAATCGGAATGGTTTCTACACATGACCTGGAACTTGCTGATTTGGAATCTGAAATCGAGGCATTGAGCAACTGGCATTTTGTAGAATCTATTGCTGATGGAAAAATGAGTTTCGAATACAAGCTGAAATCAGGTCCATGCCCAAGTACCAATGCTTTAGAAATAATGAGAATGGAAGGGTTGCCTGTTTGAAAAGATGTAAGATTTAAGATGTAAGACATAAGACGGGCTTTCCTATATCTTATGTCTTACATCTTAAATCTTTTTGTAACCTTTCCCCAAATACCAAGTGTAACTAACAGAACACGAAACTTCGGGCATTGAGACGGTAAATAAGTGAACTCAACTACAGATAAAGCTTTAATGATGAAAGTGAAGGATGGAGACCTGGATAAACTGGGCCTTTTATTCGAACGCTACAATCGACCGCTTTACAGTTTTTTTTACAAGAAAACGTTTCATACCGATGTGAGTGAAGATCTTGTTCAATCGGTGTTCGAGCGCATGCTCAAATATCGAAGCACCTATTCAGGATCAGGGGCATTTACAACATGGATGTTCAGCATAGCTCGTAATGCGCATATTGATCATTATCGCCAAAACAAAAAGCATAATGAAAAAGAAGAGCTTGATGAAGATCGAATGGGTGGTGCCTCTCCTGAATTTGGTGAAATGGATGAGCGAACAAAACGAAAGAAGATACTTGAACAAGCACTCGATCAACTCGATGAAGATAAGAAAGAAGTGGTGATCTTAAGCCGATACGAAGGTTTAAAATACGCAGAGATCGCCGAGATCCAGGGAGTGACCGAAAGTGCAGTAAAAGTAAGATTCTTTAGGGCAATGAAAGATTTAAAAAACATTGTACACACATTAAGTGAGGAATACAGTGATGAATGAAAAATATGAAGAACTGATCGCCGACTATTTAAACGGCGAATTAGATGAACAAGAAAAAGCAAGGGTAGAAGCTCTGATTGCCGGCGGAGAGATCGATATGATCGACTTTAAGGCGATGGAACAATTACACAGCGAGCTTGAGATGGTTTCAACACCGGAGCCATCTGCGGAAATGAGTAACAGGTTTTATGCAATGTTGGAAGAAGAAAAAGCTTCCGCTAAACCAAAGTTTAATATTTCAGAAAAGTTTAATGAATTGTTTGCAGCCTTAACCATGCCTCGATTGGCATATGCTTTTGTGCTGTTGATAGTAGGTGGATTTATTGGCGCACAATTGGGCAGCAACGATTCGCAGATCAATGAATTAACAAACCAAATGCAGGATATGAGAGAGATGATGATTGTTAGTATGCTTGAAGGTGCATCCACTACAGACCGGTTAAGAGCGGTGAATATAAGTGCAGAATTACCGATAGCTGATGAAAAAGCTGTACGAGCTTTGTTATTCACACTCAACAATGATGAAAGCGTGAATGTGAGAGTTCAATCCATTGAAACATTAAAGAAATGGGGTGAAGACGAAACTGTTCGCGAAGGATTGGTTAGCGCCATCGGAGCTCAAAACTCTGATGTGGTAATTATAGCGCTGGCAGATGCCATGGTTGAAATGGGATTACAAAACTCAAAGTCAGAGTTTGAAAACCTGATACAGGAAAGAAATTTAAACATCAATGTAAAAGAGAAACTGGAAAGCACCATAGCGTCGCTTTAAGGGAGGACAAATCATGAAAAAGATCATAGGAATACTACTGGTTGGATTAATTGCAGTTCAGGTAACTGCTCAGAACAAAAGAGTAACTGAAGGCATCGACATTCAGATAAAGAAAAGTGCTTTGTCATCTATTGATGGGTTTATCATAAAAAATATAAATGGTGATTTGAAAGTGAGCGGTTACAACGGAGATGAGATCCTTATTACAGGCTCCAAAACCATCCGAAAGAAAAGAGGAGAGCTGGATCAAAAAACCATTGATGAGATCTATCTTCGCCAGGAAGAGCATGAAGGAAAAATTTATGTATATGTTCAGGCTCCCGGGGTTGAAGTAAAATTCAGAGATGGGAAAATGAGACATTCCATGAACTGGAATCGAAACCGATGGGATGATTACGACGAGGTTCATTTTGAATTCAATATCGAAGTAAAGATGCCGGAAAGCATGATGGTAAAAGCATCCACTGTAAACGGAGGAAAACTCATCGTTGAGAATATGATGAATGGTGTGGACGCCGGAAATGTAAACGGAGATGTAGTTTTAAAAGAAGTAGCAGGAAAAACTAATGCTCATACTGTAAATGGAGATATTGAAGTATATTTTGCAAAGAGTCCGACAGATGATTCACGATTTAATACTGTGAACGGAAGCATGGAAATTTATTCCCCAAAAGATTTAGGCGCTGTAGTAACTTTTGAAAGTTTACACGGTGATCTCTATACAGATTTTGAACAAGTAACTCGACTTAAAGCCCAATTGAACAAGGAAAAAGACGGAAAAGGTAACAGATACCGAATCGGTAAAAGCACACCCATTCAAATTGGAGACGGTGGTGCAAAAATGGAATTCGAAACGGTTAACGGAAGTGCCTACATCCGAAAAAGAAACTAAAATCAAGAAATAAGAGAATCATGAAAAAAATAATAATTACCCTATTTAGTGCATTGCTTGTGTTGGTTGTATCAAATCCTTTGGCGGCTCAGGATGATATAACTGTCCCTTTATCCAAACCCGGACAAAAGGGCATGCTGCGAATCGATCTGGTTTATGCTGACGATATAATTGTACAAACGCATGATCGTCAGGATGTTATAGTAAAATATAACGGTGAAGATGACGACGATAACTGGAACAATCGTAAAAATGGTTTAAGGAGAATATCATCAGGTGGGTTAAGCCTGGAGATCACTGAGGATAATAACGTAGTTAGAATAAACAGTCAGCCTCAGCACAATGATCTTGAACTGACCGTCTACGTTCCCAAAAATTTTTCGTTAAAACTTAATGCTGTACACGGCGACGTGGAAGTAAGAGGTCTGGAAGGGCAAGTGGAGATCGAATCTGTAAATGGTGATGTGGAAGTGATGGATATATCCGGCTCGGCATTAGTAAACAGTGTGAACGGAGATATCGAAGTAAGTTTTGTAAAGATCGATCCCAATGCTCCAATGTCGTTTACAGGTGTAAATGGTGATATAGAGATATCATTACCTGAAAACGCTAAGTTTTCAGCGAAAATGAAAACAGACTGGGGAGATGTTTACACCAATTTTGATATGGACATCGAGCGGAACCCTACGGATACTCAAGTCTCGTCTAAAAAAGGCCAATACAAAGTATCTATTAATAAATGGGTATACGGTACTGTAAACGGAGGAGGTCCGGAATATCTATTCAAAACGCTCCACGGAGATATTTCAATTCGTAAAAATTAGTAAACCAGAGTAACGAATTAAAATTACACTCGTCTAACTATCAGAGTTAAATAATAATACTGCAAATCGTTTGGAGAGAATGATTTGCAGTTTCTTACCAAAGCCTTAAAACACTACTGTCATGCGGAAATTTACCATTACCATACTATTGCTATGCCTGAATTTTGGTGTGCAAGCACAGGAAACTGTACCTGAAGAAAGAGAAGAACTAAGAGGTTTTAGTTTTAAAAAAGATAATATCGATTATCGTTTTGGATACGCCCAAAATCCTACAATGGAAGCGGTGAGAATATCTGGACAAAATATACAATTAGATGGGGTGCTTAATGAGGCAATTTGGTCTACGGCTCCTGTAGCCACAGGTTTTACGCAGCGATCTCCGCGTGACGGAGGTAATCCGTCTCAAAAAACAGAAGCAAGGATCTTATATACTGACACTGAAGTATATGTAGGCATAATGGCCTATGACAATGCTCCTGATTCTGTTATAGCTTCTTTGTTCAGAAGAGATGGCAGCGAAACAAGTGACTGGGTGTATGTGAGTTTAGACAGTTATAATGATAAGCGTACTGCGTTTACTTTTGCAGTGAACCCGAGAGGTGTTCAAAAAGATATTCTTTATTTTGATGACAGAGGTGAAGATGTATTATGGGATGCAGTTTGGGAAGCCGAAGCAAAAATGGTTGAAGGCGGCTGGTCAGTAGAGATGAGAATTCCAATGTCTCAATTACGATTTAGCTCCAAAGACGATATAAAGTCCTGGGGAGTTAACTTTCAAAGAAGAATAGCCAGACATCAGGAATATAACTTTTGGGCACCAACTTCTCAGTCAGCTTCAGGAAGTGTTTCTTTATTCGGGCGATTAAATGGTATCAGAGATCTGGAAGAGCCCAGAAGATTGGAAATTACTCCTTATGTATCATCAGTTTTAGAAAGAGCGCCCGGTAATCCAAACAACCCATACTATAATGAAAACGAGTTGGATGCCAATATCGGTGGAGATATTAAATACGGTGTTACTTCTGATCTGACATTGACAGCTACTATAAACCCCGACTTTGGTCAGGTTGAAGCAGACCCCGCAACCATAAACCTTTCTCAATTCGAGCAGTTCTTCTCAGAAAGAAGACCATTTTTCTTAGAAGGAAATGAGATATTCAGATTTGGGGGTACAAAGACATTTAACAACTTCGGAAACCCAAATACTTTTTATTCAAGAAGAATAGGCAGGGCTCCCCAAGGTGGTTTTGGAGATTTTAATTCTTCTGTTAGTGGTGGTAGGTATTACGACTCAAATAACGATAACTTAGTGCCAATAACATATACAGATGCTCCCAGACAGTCTAGAATTTTAGGAGCTGCAAAATTGAGTGGAAAAACTCAACAAGGAACTTCTATAGGAATGCTGTATAGCAGGACATTAGAAGAAAGTTCTCCTTTTAGTTTGACTGTAATAGATACCTTGAATAATACATCTTATGATACAACAGGAAATTTTGTTGTTCAGCCGTCCAATAATTTTTTGGTTTCTCGACTTAAACAAGATTTTAATGAAGGAAATACAGTAGTTGGTGGTTTTTTTAGTGGAATGAACCGAGACATAGGGGGAACTTATTTTGAGAACAGACTCCACAATTCAGCTTTTATTACGGGAGTAGATTTTGAGCATGGATGGGATGAACGTACCTGGATTGTAAGCGGAACAGCTTCATTGAGTTCTGTATTCGGTACTTCTGATGCGATTACAAGAACACAAAATGCGCCTCAGAGATACTATCAACGAGTAGATTCAGATGGGCTATCAGTGGATAACAGTAAAACAAGTTTGAGTGGATTAGCTTCAGAGTTGAGTTTGCAAAAAGCGAGCGGGGAACACTGGACATGGTCAGTTACCGGGTCTATGGTTACACCAGGATATGAAACTAATGATATTGGTTTTCAAAACAGAGCAGATTATAGAGCAGTAACAACAGGCGTTCAATATCAGGAGAATGATCCGGACTTTTTCCAGTTCATTAATTTATGGAGTTATACAACTCATGCCTGGAATTTCGATAATGATCTGATTTCGAGAGGCTATAATGCCGGTGGTTATTTTCAATTCAAAAACCTGTGGTCTTTTAATATCAACGCTAACGCAAATTTTGATACTATTTCAGACAGAATAACCAGAGGTGGACCTACTTTTCTAATGCCCGGAAGTTGGAACTTTAATTTCAATATTAATTCAAACAGTTCAAAAACAATATCCGGAGGAACAGGTCAATTTCACAGAGAGGACAGAGTAGGAGAGTATGACCATTTTTTCTGGGCATATTTGTCCTTCAGACCTACAACTTATATTCAGATATCCGTTGAACCTGAGTTTGGTTTCCAAAATGATGTGGATCAATTTATTACTAATCAAAATTATGCTGAATCAGCGATTGATGGCAATAATACATTTGGGAGGAGATATGTGTTCTCTGATATCAAACAAACTGAATTTTCAACAGAAATCAGATTGAACTGGACATTTAACACAAAAATGAGTCTTCAGACTTACGTTCGTCCATTTATAGGAACAGGAAAGTTTTCAAATTTCAAAGAATTCAATAACCCAGGCGGCTTTGGCTTTGATGAATATGGTACTGATAAAGGATCTTTTGTTAGGAATTCTGATGGATCAGTAACTGTGGATCCTGACAGCGATCTTAGTGAACCTGCACAAGGTCAGGATCCATTCACTATTGAAAGCTGGAGATTAAATTTTAACAGGAGAGCCTTGCAAGGTAATGCTGTATTCAGATGGGAATATAGTCCCGGTTCTACTTTCTTTCTGGTATGGCAACAACAAAGAAACGGATTTAGCCCAAATGGAGAGTTCAATTTTGTTAATGATTTCAGAAGCTTATTTGATCCGGAGCCAGCTAATGTATTTTTAATTAAATTTAGTTATTGGTTCGGCGGTTAAACATATATCAAATTGACAAAGGATTTAGTATTTTGATGGAATATCATCAAGAACTAAATCCTCTTTTATAAAATGAATCAGGCACAACAACTTACGGCAGAAGAAATTAAAAGTATTCAGACAAGCTTTGTCAATAAAGTATATGTCTGGATGGGACTGGCATTAACCATTACAGGAATTGTTGCAATGAGAGTTGCAGATTCAGGCGCATTCATGGGAATGTTTACCGGCGCATCAAGTGCTATGCCGTTTTATATACTGATTGCAATTGAGCTCGGACTTGTTTGGTGGATGGTGTCCAGAATAGATTCTATGAGTTCAGGCTTTGCCACGGCTTTATTCATTCTCTATTCTGCTTTGAACGGAGTCACACTCTCAGTTCTGTTTTATGTATACACAAGTGCTTCTATTGCCTCCACATTTTTTATTACGGCCGGTACTTTTGGTATTTGTAGTGCTTACGGCTATTTCACAAAGAAAGATCTAACTTCGATAGGTGGGTTTTTGTTTATGGCTCTTATTGGGATCATCATTGCCACTATCGTAAACATTTTCTTGGCAAGCTCCACGCTATACTGGATCATTAGTTATGCGGGTGTTGCCATATTTATCGGATTAACAGCTTACGACACTCAAAAGATAAAGAATATGAGTCTGGAGTTAGATGCAGATTCTGAGCAAGGTAAAAAGGGTGCGGTAATGGGAGCTTTAGCTCTGTATCTGGACTTTATAAATATGTTTATTTTTCTGTTGAGAATTTTTGGAAACAGACGATAGAAAGTTTCAAATTCAAAGCCCTTGTTTAAGGGCTTTTTTTTTGAAGTGGATTCTGATCTATACAAACTTTTAGAGAAATTTTGATCGAACAAGACTAGCTCTTACTCTCAGAGAAAATGCATTGTGTTTATTATGTACATATACTTTTAAATAACTTGAAAGAGGGCTAAAACAGGTTGCAGAGTAAAAAGTGCGTCTCAATTTTGTTAAATGAAGGATTAGGTGGCAAGTATCAAAAGATGTTACTGAACCACTAAATTTTTTTAACAATAAATATTTTTTATTAAAATGTTATCACAACAAAAAAAAGCCCTTCCATGGGATAGATTTTTTTTATTCAATCTGAAAATATATGGGTTTAAAACAGCTACTATTTCTTTTCATCTTACTAACATTTTCTTCAAGCATTTTTGCTCAGTCGGGAAAGATCAATGGCTTCGTAAAAGATTCTTCAGGAGAGCCTTTACCAGGAGCTACTGTAGTCATAGAGGCTACCCAAAAGGGGACTGCTGCCGAAGCCGATGGTTTCTACCAGCTTTTGAACGTAGAGCCCGGTACATACACTCTTAAAGCAAGCTTTATTGGTTTCTCTCCTTTAATCATCGAAAATGTGGAAGTAAATCTGGATCAGACTACAGAGATCAACATCACAATGAGGGAAGAGACTTTTGAAGGAGAAGAGATTGTTGTGATAGCAGAGCGACCAGTAGTTCAAAGAGATGTCGCCGGTAGTCAGGCTAATATCAATAAAGGAACTCTTGAGGCACTTCCAATTACAAGTGTTACCGAAGCTGTTGGGTTACAGGCAGGTGTGCAAGGATTAAGTGTAAGAGGTAGTGGAACTGACGAGGTAGGTTTTAACCTTGGTGGTGGATCTTTAGGTTCTGCCCGGAATAACGGTCCTGTAACCGGTGTGAGTTTAACTTCCATAGAGAGAATTAATGTACAGCTAGGTGGAGTTTCCGCTGAATACGGTGATTTGAGATCCGGACTTATTTCAATTACAACTAAAGAAGGTGAAAGAGACCGCTATACTCTCGATGGATTGATCAGGGTTACTCATCCTCAACAAAAAAACGTTGGACAGGCAATTAACGATCCAAACTCATACTGGCTGAGACCTTATATGGATGATGAAGTTGCTTGGACAGGAACGTCCAACGGAGCGTGGGATTCATACACACAAAGGGAATACCCAAGTTTTCAAGGTTGGAACGCTTTTTCTCAGCAGTTAATGAATGATGGCGACCCCTCTAATGACCTTTCTCCTAGTGCAGCTCAGCAGGTTTTCCTATATCAACACAGAAAAGATATGGGCATTACCGATCCTGATTATGATCTGGATTTTACATTTGGTGGACCTGTTCCAATTATAAGTGAGCGTTTTGGTGATTTAAGGTTCTCAACTTCATTTCGCCGAACTCAGGATGTATATCTAGTTCCTTTATCAGAAGACAGACAAATTCAAACAACTTTACAAGCTAAAGTGACCAGTAATATTGCTTCTGGTATGAAATTATCTATTGATGGTTATTATAACCGATTAACTGGTACAACAGAGAGTCAAACCGGGAATAATGACTTCTTTGATTCAAATCAGGACATTACTACTGATATGGAAAGAGTAAGCTTCATCGAATCAAGAATTTACGCATCAGATTATTGGGCACCTTCTGAACAAATTAACAGACGTTTGGGAGTAGAATTTTCTCATCAGCTTACTTCTAAAACTTTTTATGAAGTTCAATTTTATGCCGCTAATCAAGAAAACAATACCAGCCCGGGTGATTTCAGGGACACTACAAATGTATACTCGATTGGTGGTGTAGGTTTTGATGAAGGTCCTTTTGGTTTCTTTGATGAAACTTCCAGTGGTCTGGCTTCCGGAATGAGGATGGGAGTTGGGATGAGTACAGCTCGGGATACCAGTAGGTTTGGTTACATGAGTTTGAAATTTAAAATGACAAGCCAGCTTAACAGAATTAACCAGTTAAAAACGGGTTTTGAAGTTATCAGACAGAACAGTCAGGCTAATTATGGTTCATTTGATAAAGTGCTACCGTCAGGAAGAACTTTTTCAACCTGGAATACTACGCCACTCAGAATTGGTTTGTTTGCAGAAAATAAGCTCGAATTTGAAGGAATGATTGCGAGGGCAGGGTTGAGACTAACTTACTCTGATCCAAATATTGCTTGGTATGAATACGATAATTTTACTGATTTATTTGACAGTGGTAATGCATCTGCTTTAGATACTGCTAAGGTATCTGATGTTGATCCTCAGATCGTACTTCAGCCTAGATTGGGAGTTTCTTTTCCAATAACGGAAGTAAGTAAATTATTCTTTAACTACGATCATTATGTACAGTTACCGAATCCTGAAAACTTATATCTAGTAAGAACAGAACCGTTCACCAATACTGTTACAAGAGTAGCTTCCCCAAGGAATAAGTTACCCAAAACAGTAGCTTACGAAGTGGGTTATGAGCATAATATATTTGAGGATTACCTTGTAAGAGTAAGTGGTTATTATAAAGATCTGTCAGATCAACCAATTCAGGTAGATTATATTAGTAGAGATAATAACAGTTACTCTGTAAGTCAGCCATTATCTTATGGCGACGTTCGAGGTTTGGAACTTACTTTTAGAAAGGAAAGGGGACAGTACTTTCAAGGAGAAATTAATTACACCTACAGTATTTATTCAGCAGGTTTGTTTGGAACTTTAGAAAATTATGAAAATCCCTTTGACCAACGTAATTACGATCGTTTGACGGATGATAATGATGTCTTTAAGCCGGTTCCTCAACCTTTTGCAAGATTAAGACTTCAGTTTACTACTCCAAACGATTTTGGTCCTGAATTGATGGGCGCTCATCCTTTTGGTGATTGGCAAATAGTTCCTTTAGTTACATGGCAATCAGGAAGTTACTTTACTTATACCGGTGGTGGGTCAATTCCCGGTGTGCTTTACAATGTTCAAAACAGGGATTTCTGGGGAACTAGTCTAAGATTCGCTAAAGAAGTAAATCTTGAAAGTGGTGGACGAATTGGGTTCTTTGCTGATGTCAGTAATGTCATTAACCGAAGAAATTTCAGCATTTTCAACTCAGGATTAATTGACGGTAATGACTACTTTGATTACATGAATTCTCTGCATCTTTCTTCTGATACTTGGGAGGAAATAGGTTTGGAAAATCAACGTGTTTCGGGAAGTGATCAACCCGGAGATTATCGCCCTAGTGATATAGAGTATGTGCCGATCGAAGTGTATACAACGCTTCCGAATTCAGGTAATTCCAGAGCATTATATTACAATTCTCTTGAGAATAAGTACTACCAATGGGATGGAAATACATTTGTAGATGCAGATGGCAATTATGTAGATCAGGTATTAGACGAAAAGGCTTACATTAATATGCCAAACCAACGATTTTTTAACTTTTTGGATCCTCGTACCATTCGCTTTGGTGTAAGGTTTTCATTTTAATTTAGAATTAAGCTTAAATGACAGTTAGGAAAACATTGAAAAAAACGACTTCTTTTCTAGTGGTATTAATATCCTGTACCGGGTTCTTATTTGCTCAGGTTGAGAACAGATGGTTGTCGGTAGGTTCATTTCATAATTTCTATGCCAGTGTAGGTTCAGAAATTGAAGAAGGATTTATAAAAGAACAGCAGGGTGGTTGGCAGTGGCCGGCTATATATTTAGGTCAGGATGCTCAAGCTATGAAAGCATTATGGTTAGGAGCGGAAAACTTTACCGATGAAAACGGAACAACCTTTTCTAAAAGAGTGGTACACGTGGGCCCCAGAGTGCAAGGGCTTGGTGAGTTTACTCCAATTGAAATGAAAACTATAAGTAAATTTACACCGCCTGAGGTGATAGTAGACGGATTACAGTCTTTTGCCAAAGATGTCAGCAATGATGAAGTGGATCCTGCTATGGTAGCGGATCGTAAAATTGTGACTACTGTAAATAGTTTGTTGGGAATAACAGTGCAAAGAACTGCTATGCAATTCAGCCAAGAGTATCATGATAATTACCATGTGATAGAATATATCTTTACAAATACGGGTAATACAGATGCTGATGATGATATTGAATTGCCAAATCAAACAGTTGAAGGTTTCATTCCTTATTTCTTAAATAGAATGGCTCCTGTTAAAGCTTCCCGTCACACCATCGGAAACGCAACCGGTTGGGGTCAAAATACTATGAACGATCGACGTGGAGATGGGCTCAGACCTGCGGAACCGGAAGATTTCAGGGCTCAATTTGCATGGCATGGTCGCTTCCCTGGTTTTATGGATGCAAATTATGATAATATTGGCGCTCCGATCTATGTACCAAATACATCAGGTGGTTATTTAACAGAAGCAGATACGACCGGACGATTAGAGGCTTACCACTTTGTTGGAACCGTTACCCTTCATGCTGATGCATCTGCAAATGATAATTCTGATGACCCCGCACAGCCGTTCACTATGAGGGAAGAGCATAACGATGATCCGCTTTACAGTCAAAATGATGCGTTCAATGAAACTAAGATGGTTGCTGAGTATGCAATGATGACCAGAGGAAGAGATACTGAACGCCATGCTTATAAGGTAGAACCCAGTGGGTATGATGGATTTATACAGCCAACGGGTGACCCAAAACAAGGTAATAATTTAGGTGGATTTGCATATACCTATGGCTATGGGCCTTACACTCTGGCACCAGGTGAAAGTGTAAGAATAGTAATTGCTGAAGCTTCTGCCGGAATTACAAGAGAAATAGCTGAGGGAGTAGGACGTCAATTTAAAGAAATAGTTGAGTCAGGTGGAGATCAATATTCTGATATTACATATGAAACTAATGGTCAGTCTTTAAGCATGACCAAGAATGAGTGGGTTTTTACAGGAAGAGATTCACTATTCCAAACTTTCGAAAGAGCTTTAGGAAATTTCGATTCAGATTATTCTATCCCACAAGCTCCGGAACCGCCTGCTCTGTTTTTTGTGGAATCTAAAGGAGGGGGAATACAGCTGGACTGGGAATATCAAGGTGATGTAGGAAACATCGAAGGATTTGAAATTTACCGTGCTCAGGGAAGAGTGGACAGTACATATCGTTTACTATACGAAGCAAGCCCGGCAGAGACATCGGTTCTGGATGGCGAAACAGGTAGAAGCGAAAATCCGGGAGCTTTCCAACTTGATGTACCAATAAGAGGGCTTAACTACTATTATTATATAGTTAGTGTAGGATCAGCAAATAATGACAATACAGGTAATACTCCAACAGGTACCAAATTAAGAAGTAGCAGATACTATACACAATCGTATGATCCTGCCACCTTACTAAGAGCAGCAGGGGAATCAATGAGTGATATACGTGTGGTTCCTAATCCTTATTCAGCAAGTGCTGATAACAGTTTATTATTCACTACAGACTCTGATGGAAGTGATCGTATTCAGTTTTATGAAATTCCGGGTGAATGTACCATTGAAATATATACAGAGCTGGGAGAAAGAGTTCGTTCCATTGACCATACCGGAGGAAGTGGAGATGAATCATGGGATCTGAGAACCGACTCTAGACAAAGAGTTGCCAGCGGTATTTACATCGCCCGGATCATTAACACTGATCCCAACGACGATGAATTTGGACAAGTAGCCATTCGTAAAATAGTAATTATACTTTAAGGGCTCCTATAAATATGAAGAAAATAGCTACAATACTTTTTTTAATACTTTTCGCTTCTCCTTTGCTCAATGCTCAGGACAAAAGGGCTCAGACGAGTATGAAATTTTTATCAGTTTCACCGTCAGCAAGAGCTTCGGCAATGTCAGATGCTGTAACTTCGGTAAATATGGGAGCTTACAGTCCTTTTTACAATCCGGCTACTTTAGCTTTAGTTGAAGACAAAGTTAGTGTTACCGCCGGTGTCGTACAGTGGATTGCAGACATTAGTCATAACTCTGCATCTATTATTTACAAACCGGGAAATTCAAATATTGGAGTGTTCGGATTAAATGCAACATCTGTAGATTACGGAGATATTATAGCAACTGTACGTGACAATGATCCTAACAATCCTCTTGGTTATCTTGATAACGGACTTGTAAATCCTACAGCCATTACTATCGGCCTTTCTTATGCTAACGCAATTACGGATAAGTTTTCTGTAGGTGCGAATTTCAAATATGCGTATGAAGATTTGACTTCTGCGCCTGTAAATACTGATGGTAACGGAGGTTATATAACGGAATCATATTCTGCAGGAGTTGGAGTTCTTGATTTTGGAGCTTTTTATAAGACCGGTTTCAAGAGCCTTAATTTTGCTTTTGCCCTTAGAAATTTTTCACAGGAAGTATCTTTTGCAGAAGAAGAACAGGAATTACCGCTTACATTCAAGATAGGAATTTCAATGAATGTTCTGGATTTAGCCGATATAGATCCTGAAACACATTCTCTTTTGGTTGCAATCGATACCAACAGACCACGAGATTATGATGAACAAATCTTTATAGGTACTGAATATACTTTTATGAACAGGTTCATACTAAGAGGGGGCTATGGCTTTCCTAAAGATGAAGAGAAATTGTCATTTGGGTTTGGTGTAATACAGCCTTTGAAAAAAGTAAATCTAAGCATCGACTATTCTTATACTCAATTCGGAGTATTCGGAGAGGTTAACAGATTTAGTGCACAAATTGGATTTTAAATGAAAACGTACTTTAAAACTTTAAAAGAATTGAACACAAGAATTATTATTCTTTCAGGTATTGCTCTGATTTTTTCAAATTGTGGAGATGGAAACAGTATTTTTGACCCGGAGTTTGAGTTGTCCGCAGAAAGACCTGTAGTTACAAATATATCCCCCGACCCAAGTTATCTTGCAGGAGTTGATTCAGTAATAGTAACAGGTCAAAATTTTTCTGATGACCCCGAAGAAGTAGTGATCAATTTTGGTGGTTCATCGGGTGTTATTTTAAGTGCAACACCAACTGAACTTATTGTACGTCCTGGTACTATACATGGAACGGATTTATCTGTTCAAGTTGGGGTTAGAGACGCAGAGTTTTTAAGCGAAAGTTATGCTTACACATTAAGACAACCTCAGGGCTTTTATCCTGGTACTGATGTAAGTTTTGTACCAACAACACCTGTCGGGGTTGATGGAGATAATAATGTATATACGATTATAGATCGGAACGGAGTTATCAGGTACACTAAAATTGCACCGGATGGAACTATAACAAGAGATCTTGTAAAATATCCTGGTGAACCCAGACCTGATCCAAATGATTCCAGACCATATCCTACAGATAGTACAATGAGATTTACGGAATATAGTGATCTAGAGATAGGTCAAAATAATGATTTGTTTTTATCACAACAGAGTATCAGAGCTATTTTCACTAAGACTTTCGGAGATGATAAAAGGGAAAGTGTTTGGTCTGCATCATCATCTGCAAATCTCAAAATCAACGATATGATTTTTGATGATAATGGTTTTTTATGGGCTGTAGGTTTTGACAGTGATCTTATTCACAGATTTAATGCTTCTACTAAAGCTGAAACAACATTCCCATTTACAGGCCAGTTTAGCGCGGTAGCTTATTTCAAAAATAATAATGAATTGTATGTTGGTGGTGATATCAACGGAAGTCAGCAGGTTTGGAAATTTCCTATCAATGGCGGAGGTAATTTAGGCGCGGGAGAACTTTATTTCGATTTCGGAGCTAATTATGATGGTTTAATAACCTCTCTGATATTTGCTTCAAACGGTGAGCTTTTGATTGGAAACGATGGAGAAACAAGCATTGTAAGAGTCTTTCCTTCGCTACGACATCAGGCATTTTACCCCGGAATGATCAAACAAGGCACTTTCAGTATTACATGGAGGGATGATGAATTTGCTGTTGTAACTATAGAAGGAGATGAAGCGAGTCTCAATTTTATGGATATGTTTGATCGCACAAGAGCCGGTATTTTTGGATTTAATTAGAAAAAACTATACAGTACAGACTGTTAAACACTTAACAAATAAATAAAACTTATAGAAACACGGATACAAAAAGGAGAACTATGAAAAACAACAAACTACTTATTCTATTGTGTTTTTTGCTGGCACCTATGCTGGTAAATGCACAAAATTGGACATTCGATGACACATTTATACCTGATACTGCAAATACCAGTGATTTGTTTTTTGAAGTACATGGTGTGGCTGTAGATCCGGATGGAAAGGTATGGGTTCAGCCGTTTTCAGCGACTGAAACTATAATTACTAATAGAGATGGAGATAACGGAGATCCTGATACTCTGACTACAAGAGCGATCTATGTTTATAACGCAAATGGAACTCCAGCGAGTTTCTCACCTCTAAAAGTAATCGAATATGCTGATGGAACCACTCCTAATGATACTTTAGGTAGAGTTTGGACAGGTGAAGCGTATGAAGGTTATTCCGGTAGAGGAATTGAAACCAGCATTATGGATGGACATATTGTTATTTCTCAGTTTAACCGACTTTATAAGGTCGATTATCAAACAGGTCAGGGACTTGCCATGGTAGATCCTACAGCAGGATGTTCATTAGGTGAAGCAAGTACCGATGCTGAAGGAAATATTTATGTTGGATGTGTAGTGGGAACTGACGCTCCTATTTACAAGTATGACAGCAATCTTGAAAATGAGGAAGTAGTTATTACTACAACTCAAAGTTTCTCGAGAGATGTACAAGTTTCAGCTGATGGCCAAACTATTTGGTGGGCAGGTTATACCAATGGTTACGTATTGAGATATCAAAAGCCTGATGAATTCAGTGGTTTCGGTACTCCGGATACTGTGTTAAGAGGAATCAGAGCAGAAAGTTTTGATATTCACCCAAGAACAAAACATCTATGGGTAGGTGCTGGTTCATTAAACGATGTTCCTGATGCACCATACACTCCACAAACTTGGTATGCTTTTGATTATGCTACTTTGGGTACTGCCAGTGAAGAACCATTGGATAGTTTAAGATGGGTTGCCGGTGGTGGAAATCCTGAATTCACAAACGAATTCGATGCAGGCCGTCCAAGAGCACTCGATTTTGATGCTGAAGGAACAGTAGCGTATGTAGGTGTTTTCAGTGGTGGAGATACGGAATTTGATGTTCAGAAATTCACTACATCTCAGGTGTACACTTCAAATGAAGACAACCTGAATACAATACCTGAAGGATTTAAATTGGGTCAGAATTATCCTAATCCGTTTAACCCAACTACTAATATCAACTACTCAATTGATCAGGCTGGTCTTGTGACATTGAAAGTGTATGATATTACAGGTAGAGAAGTTGCTACATTAGTAAATAACAGAGAAAATGCAGGAGATCATTCTGTAACTTTCGATGCTACGAATTTAGCTTCTGGCGTATATATCTATACACTACAAGCGAATGGTTTACGTTTAACCAATCGCATGACTTTAATTAAATAAGCAATTGTTTAATAGAAAAGGCAGCCTTGTGCTGCCTTTTTTTTATCCCTAATAGAGAGCACAAAACGTTTTATGAAAAAGCTATTTTTCCTTTTTTTTATTTTAGCTCCGGCTATGACATTCTCACAAGAAAATGTACCTAAATATGAGTTCAGAGGTACGTGGATGGCTACAGTTATAAATTTAGATTGGCCACAGGCTGGTGGAATACCGGTCAGATTTCAACAAGATGACCTTATCAGCAAATTGAATAAGCTGGATAAAATGGGAATCAATATAGTTTTTTTCCAGATCAGAACAGAGGGAGATGCACTTTATGATTCTCCTATCGAACCATGGTCAAAATATCTTACAGGAGAGGAAGGAAGAGCTCCGGACCCTTACTGGGATCCTTTAGAATTTGCAATTGAAGAAGCTCATAAGCGAGGAATGGAATTACACGCCTGGCTAAATCCATACAGAGCAATGAGAACTATACCAAGTGACTTCACACAAAAGGCTTTACCCGGGAAAGCGACAGAAGAAGATGTAGATGAAAGTTTAAAGCCATTTCTTCAAAAAGAATATGAAAAAGGTAAAAGAAAACAGTTTGACACTAGTCAAAGAGATGAAAAACATGTTGCAAATACACATCCTGAATGGCTTTTTGTAATGAATAATAAGATTGCCATTATGAATCCGGGCTTGCCTGAAGTAATTGATTACAATGTACAGGTTGTAATGGACGTGGTGAACAGATACGATGTAGATGGGATTCATTTTGATGATTATTTCTATCCCTATCCTCCCAATCACATGGCATCAAGCTATGTTGTAGATGGGGAGACTCTGGTTGTAAACGATACACTGGATGATAAAACTTTTGAGATGTATCCAAGGGGTTTTACAGATAAGGACGATTGGAGAAGAAATAATATTGATATCTTTGTAGAAGCTTTACATGACAGTATGAATATTGTAAAACCATGGGTAAAATTTGGTATCAGCCCGTTTGGAATATGGAAAAGTGGTACACCTGACGGAATAAGTGGTATGAACGCTTACGAAGTTATTTACGGTGATGGAATCGAATGGCTTCAGGAACGGACTATTGATTACATTACTCCTCAATTGTATTGGGGAATAAATAGATTCGGACCATATGGGCAGGATTATAAAGCGCTGGCCACCTGGTGGGCAGACAGTGCAGCAGCAAATGAAAGACATATTTATCCGGGACATGCATTGTACAGAAGCGACTCGAACACTGGAGACGCTAGCTATACCGCAAGTGAGGTTCCCAAACAGGTTAGGATCAACCGTGCAAACCCAAAAATTCAAGGAAGTGTATTTTTCAGAGAAAAAAACTTAACAGGTTTTTCATCAAAGGGTTTTGCAGATACTTTAAGAAATAACTTTTATAAATATGATGCTCTTCAACCTGTGATGGAATGGAAGAGTATGGCTAAACCTGACACTCCTGAAAATCTGGTTGTAACCAGAGATCCGGAGACTGAGTATATTTTTAATATTTCCTGGAGTCCGTCATCAATAGATCAGATCGGTAAATCTGTCACAAGTAGTCATACGGATTCATTGGTTAAATATGCAGTTTACAGAGTTGATTCCGGAACAGCTCCAAACGAATCTGAAGAGATGACCAAATATTATAACCTTATAGAAGTTACCGGAGATACCAGTTTTACAGATATTACTCCACCTTCAGAAAGCGGGTATTGGTATTTTGTAACAGCTGCAAGTAGAAATAATATAGAAAGTGATCCTACACCTGCTGAAGAGGGAGGAATAGTTGTATCAAATGAAGAAGAACCAGAATTGGTTAAACAGTTTCATTTGTCACAAAACTATCCGAATCCTTTTAACCCAACCACTGTGATTAGTTTCAGATTAGGAGAAAGTGGATTTACAACACTAAAAGTATATGATATGCTGGGTAGAGAAGTTTCAACATTGCTGAATGAAAATATGACTTCCGGAACGCATAATGTCTCTTTTAATGGTTCTAATCTTTCATCCGGTATCTATATTTATCAATTGAATTCAAAAGGAAATACAATTACCCGTAGAATGACTTTGATAAAATAGTTTTTATGGTAAATTCTAATAGTAATGAAACCTCTTAAATTCCTATTTCTTAAATATGAATAAGTTTCTCTGTTTATCAATTTTTCTATTGATTCCTGCATCAGTTTTTTCGCAGGTTAAATTCGATACAGTAAATGTTAAACAAATTGGAGAAGGAGCGTTTCATTATTCTGTAAAAGCTTCATCAGTTCCGTGGACTCTTGAAGTAATTGAGATCGATCTGACTAACGGTATTTATAGTTTAGAAACTGTAAAAGCACAAGACAGATTGGCCGCATATGAGAAAACAAGCTCTATGTCTGCCCGAAAATCTATGCCCGGTCATGAAGTAATAGCTGCTATAAATGGAGATTTCTATAGTGGAGGAACTCCAACAAATTTACAGGTTCTGAATGGTGAAATACTGACTAAGCCTATCAACAGAGAAGTATTTGGATATTCCAGCAATTCGGAAATGTTTATAAATACTACCAGTTATGATGGAGTTCTGAAAATTGGTGAAACTACTAATTCTATCAGCAATGTAAATAGAGTTAGAAATAGCAATCAAATAATTTTCTACAATCATTTTTTTGGATCCGGTACTTCTACAAATAATTTTGGAACCGAGTTAACTTTAAAAGCCATTGATCCCTGGGTTGTTAACGGGGAGGTAAGAACTGTTGTAGTTTCTAAGTCTGAAAATGAAGGAAATTCGAGTCTTACAGATTCCACTTTTGTACTTTCAGGACATGGAGCCGGGGCTACTATTTTAAATTCAGTGTCTTCAGGTGATACATTGGTAATCAATCACAAAGTTGCTCCCGCTACTGATGCTTTAAAAGAAGCCGTTGGTGGAAGTGCTAAATTCCTGAACAACGGAGTAAATCAAGGAAATTGGCCGGAAAGACATCCCCGATCAGCACTAGGTTTTAATGCTGATACAACTAAGTTTTATTTTGTTACTGTTGATGGAAGACAATCGTCCAGTGTAGGTATGACACTCACCGAATTAGGTGATTTTATGCTCGGGATAGGTGCCCACAATGCATTGAATCTTGATGGAGGAGGATCAACCACTTTAGTTGTACATAATGAAGTTGCCAATTCACCGTCTGATGGAGCAGGCGAGAGATCAGTAGCGAATGCTTTGATGTTAGTTTCCAATAAACAAAAAACAGGAACCCTTCATCGGTTAAATATTGATCCTTCCATTAAAAAAATATACAGGAATAAAAGTTTCACGTACAAAGTAGAAGGAACTGATGAGAACTACTTTCCCGTAAATTTAAACAGCCAAGACATTACTTTTTCCCTTAGCGAGGGTTTTGATGCTGAAATTTCTAATACAGGCTTATTTGAAGCTGGTACAAACCCTGATACAGGATATGTTTTTGTTGAATATAACGGCTATAGAGATTCATCATTAGTTGAGATCAAAGGAATAACGAATTTTAATTTATTTCCGGAACAAGCAGTGACGGATAATAATCAGGATATAGTTTTTTTTAATGAATCGTATGACAGTGATGGGATATCTCAATCGGTTTCAAATGCGAATGTAAGTTGGGAAGTTGAAAACGAGACCGTAGGAACTATAGAAAACGGAGTTTTTAAAGGGCTGGCGGAGGGAGTTACTAATATTATAGGAACTTTTGATGGGGTCTCAGACACTTCTCAAGTTGAGGTTCAAATTGGGAGTGGAATAACGAAAATCGAGAATTTTGAAAGTGTGGAGGGTTTTTCATTAGATGGTGAAAATATTGACCTTGCTAATTCATCGATCAGTGCTTCTGAGAATATGTTTACCGAGGGAGAAAAAGCTTTAAAAATCGATTATCAATTTACGTATGCAGGTACTCCCAGTACATGGGCTTATGTAAGAACAGATATTCCGGTTTTTGGAGTTCCAGATACTATTTTAATTGATGGTCTAACTGATGGAAAAGAACATTTGATCGATGCTATTGTGACTGACAACAATGGAGAAGAATTTACGATCCGGCTTAAAAGGTATGCAGATAATACAGATTTTGAAGAGTATTATCTTTCCATGGAAAATATTCAGGCGTCAGATCCCTTCAGTAGCTTTTATTACCCCATAAGAATTACAGGTATTGGGATTAAATTAAAATCTGAGCAACAAACGGGAGAGACGTATTCCGGATCGCTTTTTTTTGATAATATGAGGTTAAGTTACCCAAAAAAAATAAGCGTTTCGATAGAAGAAAACCCGGATGTTCCTTCAGAAACCAGATTACAACAAAATTACCCGAATCCATTCAACCCATCAACTGTCATTAGTTTCCGTCTGGCTCAAAGCGGAGTTACTACTTTAAAAGTATATGATATGTTAGGCAGAGAGGTTTCCACTCTTCTGAATGAGAATATGAGCTCAGGGACACATAATATTCCTTTTAATGGTTCTAACCTGGCATCAGGAATTTATATTTATCAGCTGAGTGCTAAAGGGAAAACCATCACAAGAAGAATGACTCTGATTAAGTAGTAAAAAATGGAAAGTTTACTGTCAGAGTCCTTTCAATATCTATACTTTGATAATGATATTCTTTTTTCTCATCCAGTGAGCTAATCCCCAAAAAAGAAGTATCCACATAATAGCATATAAAATAGATGCATTTATTGGTGAAGCAATTGACTTGAGCACCACTTCATAGATCCATCCTTTTACAGAATAAGTGACCTCATTATAGGTAAAGGTTATCATGCTTAGAACTCTTGCTATTATACCACTCAAAAAGAAAACAGTAATAGCATTCAAACCAAAGGCGACTCCCCAATCAGAGAATTTCTGCTTTTCCTTCACATCCAAATACCAGTAGCATAAACCGAAGATACACATGGCTTGTCCACCGGTGAAAAGAGCATAAGAACTGGTCCAGATATTTTTATTGATAGGGAAAATCCAGCTCCAGATATATCCAATTATAATTAGAACAAATCCCCAAATAAAGAACTGAAGTGTTCTTGAACTTTCAGATTCGTGATCGTTCATCAATATTCTACCCGTCCAAATTCCTATCAAAGTAGTTCCTATAGCAGGTAGAGTGCTTAGCAATCCTTCAGGATCCCAATTTTCTTTCCAGGTATGTCCGGATAAAGTAAGTTGATCAATGTAAGCTGCAAGGTTGCCTTCGGGATTGTCAATGGCTCCGGCTCCGAATCCGGGAACAGGTACACCGATCATTAGAATCCAATAGCCAATCAGTAATCCTGCAAGGGTGTACATTTGGGTTTTCGGTTTGGTATAAAGAAACAAGACACTACCAATAGCATAACAAACAGCAATTCTTTGCAAAACACCGGGAATTCTGATATCAATCAGATTTGAATGAAGACCGAAATCCGGAGAAAATGTCAAATATGGAAATGCCGTTAAAGCCAGCCCTAATCCAAATATTTTAGCAGCCCTTATTAATGTCTTTTTTAAAAGATCAGAATTCTGAGCTCCTTTATTTTTAGCTTTGGTAAATGCCAGCACAATGGAAACACCAACTATGAATAAGAAAAAAGGAAAAATAAGGTCAGTTGGAGTCCAGCCGTGCCATGGAGCGTGCTTTAAAGGTCCATAGATATGAGACCATGATCCCGGATTGTTTACAAGTATCATGGCAGCTACTGTAGCTCCTCTGAAAAAATCCAAAGAAACCAGACGTTTACCCGAAGAAATACCACTAATTGAGGTCATATAAACTAAATTATTTTCGGAATGTACTTAAAAATTATTCTTAATGTGGTAATGAAATAATGTGTTAACTATCTTCAATAAAATTTAACAAAAAATATAAATGAGCATTTTAATAGCTGACAGCGGTTCCACAAAAACAGAATGGGTTTTAGTAAATAAAGAGAGTAAAGAATTCTTTAAAAGTGATGGCTTAAATCCGTATTTCAGAACACACGGTCAACTTTCTGAAGCTATTAAAAACGGAGTTAAAAACAGTTTAAAAAATGCTCGGATAGACGAGATCTTTTTCTATGGTTCGGGCAGTGGGAATGAATCTAGGAAGGCGATACTTCAGAATGCAATAAGAGAGAATTTTCCTGAATCTGAAATTCATATTGAAAGCGATATGTTAGGCGCTGCTATTGCTTGTTTTGGTAAAAAGGAGGGAGTTGCATGCATTATGGGAACAGGCTCTAATTCATGTGTGTATGATGGCGAAAAGATCGTGAAGTCAATTCCCTCACTTGGATTTGTTTTCGGAGACGAAGGAAGTGGTGGCTATTTCGGAAAGCGAATTCTGAATGCATATTACTATAAGACTATGCCGGAAGATCTGAGAAACGCTTTGGAAGAAACAAGCGATATGTCATTAGAAAGTGTTCTTCATAAGATCTATGAAGAACCTCAGGCCAACAGATTTGTGGCTTCTTTCTCCAAGATTTTAGGTGATTACAGAGATCATCCCTTCATAAAGAATATGGTAAGAAAAGGATTTGAAGCTTTTGCGGATAAACAACTAGGCTATTTCGAAGAATCAAAAGAAAAGGAAATAGGCTTTGTTGGCTCAATAGCTTCGGTTTATCAGGAAATACTTGAAGAGGTGCTATCCGAACGAGGTATGAATCTCTCTATAGTAGTACGTAAACCACTTGAAAGATTGGTCGATTTTCATACTTCCTGAATTTAACCAAGACAGGTTGATCTAGATCTTAACTTGTTTTAAGTGAACACAATAGTTTTTGACGACAGGTTCTGTTAAAGCAATAATGTTCTTAGTATCCGCTGCTTTGGAAAATTCCACAGCGTTTTCGTTTTCTAAAATCCAAATACTCTCATTCTGATATTTATAAGCCTCAGAATAGCTTTGATCAAAACTGTAGAAATATGAAGCAGACTCATCATCATGTGGTAAACCCAGCTTTTTTAAACTCAGTTTAGTCTGTCTTTTTATTTCCTCATGATCTTTTTCAGAGGGTGTGTTATCAAAGAAAGTGGTTCTGAATAAGCTTCGGTTCAAAAAGCGATTACAGAGTTCAGCAAGGATCTTATCATTGCTTTGAGTCCAGAACTTTATATTCAGGTAGATGTCATAGTCATCGAGAGAGGTGTATGCTTTGATCATCTTTCCGGTGATCTGTTTTTTAGCAGAAGGCTGATCTTGCATAAAGTATCGCAGACTATCCGAAGCAAAATCTAATTCGTAACCTGAATCTAACAAATCCCGGATTCTTTTAAATACAGATCTTATTAAAGCATCAGCACTTAGCACGGTTTTGTGTAAATAAACCTGCATATACATCAATCTTCGGGCTATGATGTAATTCTCAATCGCATAAATTCCTTTTTTCTCTATTACAATGTTTCCTTTGTGGACACGCATCGTTTTCAGAATCCTGTTTATACCAATACGTCCTTCCGAAACACCGGTAAAGAAACTGTCTCTGCTCAGATAATCTAATCTGTCCAGATCAAGTTGTGAAGAAATGAGTTGATGCAGAAACTTCTTTTTATACTGATTGGTGAATATGGCTATTGCAGTATCCAACTCTCCGTCGAATTCCTTATTGAGTTCTTTCATGATAGCCAAACTCATTTGCTCATGATTGAAATCTTTGATCAAAGTGTGTTCTAAAGTGTGTGATAAAGGCCCGTGACCAACATCATGAAGTAATATCGCAATTAAAGTGCCTTCATATTCCTTTTTGGTGATGGTAGTGTCTTTTTCCAGTAAATTATTCAGCACTCTTTTGGCTAGTTCAAGCGCTCCCAGTGCATGAGAAAAACGGGAATGTTCAGCTGCGGGGAAAACCAGATATCCTAGCCCAAGCTGACGAACTCTGCGCAATCTCTGGATATAGGGATGATCGATCAGTCTTAGAATGATTCCTTTTGGTACGGTGATGAATCCATGTACAGGATCATTGAAAATTTTGTACCTGGTGCTTTTATCCATCTTGATCAGTTTTTATGAGCATGGCTTCCAGATTTTGAATTTCAGGTAGTTTCACCGGTCTTTGTTTGTTTACATCGAACCAAACTCCTGTAGTTTGAGCAACACTCATTAGTTTTTTAGATTCTTTGTTATATATAGCTTGATAGGTATCCAAGCTGGAATTTCCAACTTTCAGAATGCCGGTTCCGATCAAAATGGTGTCCGGAAATTTGATCTGACCAAGATATTCAATTTCAGAGCGAACCATCACAAAAGAGCGTCCTTCGTGGTATTCTTTGCTCATTTCAAAATATTCACCCAGAAAACGTAATCGGGATTCTTCGTAATAAGTACTGAATGTTGCATTATTGACATGCTGAAGTGAATCTACATCACTGAATCGTACAGTTAGCTCATGCCAATGGTAAAAGAAATCGGAATCGTAGTCAGGTTTGATCATGTCTCAAATTAGGAATCAATGAATATCGAATATTGAATACTGAATATCGAAGTATCATTTATTCTTTTAAAATTTAATTATCAAAATATAAGCAGTTCAATATTCATTATTCCTTGTTGAATATTCAATATTGTATACTTCTTTCGTTATATTCGATGCCTAAATAATTTAAGATAATTACAACGATACAGGCATGGCTAACAATTCCAGTAAACAATTTTTAGAAGATCTACTCATCACTCCTAGTCCAACCGGATTTGAAAAAGCAGGAGTGAAAGTATGGAAAGATTACGTAGATCAGTTTTCGGATGAAGTGGTAACCGATGCTTATGGTTCAGCTGCTGGTAAGATCAATACTAGTGGAGATGTAGCTACGGTTTTACTGGAAGCTCATTGTGATGAGATCGGAATGGTGGTTCAGCATATTTCAGATCAGGGGTTTGTATATATCAACAAGCTTGGGGGAAGCGATTCTACTATAGCTCGTGCAAAGAAAGTATTCATCCACAACAAAAGAGGCAGAGTAGTTGGAGTAACGGGAAATACGGCTATCCATTTGCAGGACACTAAAAATGGTGGAGGCAAACAGCCTGCCTGGAAAGACATCTACGTTGATATCGGGGTTAGTTCAAAAGAAGAAGCTCTTGAGTTGATACAAGTTGGTGATCCGATTACGTATTCCTCGGACCTGGAATATCTGAATGACGATATTTTAACAGGACGTGCACTCGATAATAGAATAGGTGGATATATTATTGCTGAAGCGCTCCGAAAGATCAGCGAGAGAAAGAAAGACCTGAAAGTAAATGTAATTGCATTGAACTCAGTGCAGGAAGAAGTAGGTGGATTTGGTGCACGAATGATGAGTTACCGGTTTATGCCGGATGTTGCATTGGTAACTGATGTAACACATGCGACTGATACTCCCGGAATTGATCAGAAACAGCACGGAACAGTAGAAATGGGTAAAGGTCCTGCTATTCAACACGGAGGGGCTAACCACCCGAAGGTAGTCGATTTCCTGGAAGAAGTTTGTTCAGAAGCCAAGATCGATATCCAACATGAAGCTACCAGTGTAAGAACAGGTACGGACACGGATAGTATATTTTATCAGCAGACGGGAATACCAAGTGCATTGATCTCGCTTCCACTCAGATATATGCATTCACCTGTAGAGACTTGTAATGTGAATGATGTAGAAGATCTGATCAATTTAATGGTTGAAGCAGTTTTAGCAATGCGACCTGATCAGACATTTGGAGTTTTTGAGGATTGACAGTCTTATTCTATTTCCAATCTATTTAACTCCCAGTTACCCTCTGAGGTTTGAGTTGTAACACAATGAAAGTTGGTTCTAAGCATAGCTCCAAATGAGTTTTGTGAATCTACATAAGACCTAATAGAGTATCTTTGATTAGTCTGAATGATGTTCTCTAGCTTACCGTCAAATACTCCTGGAAATTCTGCAGAAGAGGGAGACTTTAGTCTATTTTTAACCCAATCTTCACACATTAGATAAGCCATAGATTTATTATCGCTGGTTTTCCATGCGTTTTTATTGGCAATAGCCTTTTCAACAGAAATGCGTTTATCGTAATCTGCTTTCCATATATTAAATTCTGATTTAGAGTAAACGTATTTTTTATTTACCCAACCCTCGTATGAGTCTTCCCAAAAACCACCATCTACGCGAATATTATACCATCCGTTAGATGTGTTACCTTTTACAGAAACTAAAGTACCTGGATCTAAAACCCCTATAACTTTAAAATCAACTCCAGCACCATTTCTTACATTCAATTGCTGTTTATTAAAAACCTCTATGGATGTAAACCCAGAATCATTGTTAGATAAGCTTACTGTAACAATTAATATTAGAGGAGGGACGGTCAATAAAAGTATAATTGTTAACAGAATTTTTGAACAACCTGACGTGTTTTTATTTGGTGCTCCACATTTAGGGCAAGACTTAGCTTTTTTACTAATTGTTTCACCACAGTCCTTACATATAGTCAATTTAGCCATTTCACTTCAAAATTTTAATGAGTTCATGGGTTTAAGTATCTAATATCATTTGAAAACAGAATCCTAAAATAATAAAACTTGAACCATTTGCATTTAAAATCGCACTTATGTAAGTCTAGATTTTTTTCTTCAAGTTTTTTGGTCTAATAGAATTTGAAATTTATTCCGATTAACTTTAAAAGATTAAAACGCCTCTATTTTAGCTATTCACCTTCTTAACTCTACCCACAATTCCGGATTCCAGCATCACTTTAATGCCATGTGGATGAGAAGGGGATTTGGTAAGCAATCGTTTTACCACTCCTGATGTTAGTTCTCCACTTCGTTGGTGGTGTTTCTGAACTACCTCGACTGAGCTACCTACTTGAATGTCTTTTCTTTGAGTTCCGTCCATAATTTTTTAGTATTCAGCTATCAGCTATCAGCTATCAGCTATCAGCTATCAGCTATCAGCTATCAGCTATCAGCTATCAGCTATCAGCTATCAGCTATCAGTTTCTATTTCGTGATCTTGAGTTACGGTTATTTCGGCTATTAGTATTTTTCCTTCTAGAATTTCTACTACCGTTGCTCTTTGATCTACTTCTATTAGATCCTTTTGATGCAGGTTTAGCCGGTTCCTCTGAGTCATCAGGGTAAGGATGTTCGGAAATTACTTCAATTTGTTGATTAATTAATTTCTCAATATCTCGTAAAAATGATCGTTCATCAACAGCACAGAAGGAGAGAGCTATTCCACTGGCATTGGCTCTACCTGTTCTTCCTATGCGATGAACATAAGTTTCAGGAATATTTGGAAGATGATAGTTTATAACATGAGAGACATCATCTACATCAATTCCACGAGCAGCAATATCCGTAGCTACTAAGATTCTTGTAGTTCCATCTTTAAAGTTACTCAATGCTCTTTGTCGGGCAGGTTGAGACTTATTCCCATGAATAGCCTCTGCACTAATTTCAGCATTTAATAGCTGTTTCACGATCTTATTCGCTCCATGCTTGGTTCTGGAGAAGACAATAGAAGAAGTTATTAGATCTGTTTGAAGAAGATTGATCAGCAATTTGATCTTATTTCCATTGCTGACATAAAAAAGATGTTGTTCTACTTTTTCTGCGGTTGCTTTTTCAGGAGTTATGGTCACTCTTTCCGGGTTTCCAAGAATGGATTTAGAAAGGCTGACAATAGCAGGAGGCATGGTTGCAGAAAAGAACAGCGATTGTCGCTTTTTGGGTAATTGTGCAATTACTTTCTTGATATCGTGAATAAATCCCATATCCAGCATTTGATCGGCTTCATCCAATACAAAATACTCTACATCCTTTAGTGACACAAATCCCTGATTCATAAGATCTAGCAATCTTCCGGGAGTGGCTACAAGTATGTCAACACCTGCTTTAAGCCGTTTAACTTGCTTTTGCTGCTTAACTCCTCCATAAATAACGGTATTTTTGATGTCAGTATATTGTCCGTATGTAGTAAAACTGTCAGCAATTTGAATCGCTAATTCTCTCGTTGGAGTGATCACCAGAGATCTTATTGAGCGCCTGGGATTATCAGGTTCAAGAGAATCGGATAAATGTTGAAGAATCGGAATTGCGAAAGCAGCTGTTTTACCGGTTCCGGTTTGTGCGCAACCCAGAAGGTCTTTTCCGTCAAGTAAAATTGGTATAGATTGTTCCTGAATTGGTGTAGGCTGATCATAGCCCTGTTCTTTAAGAGCCTTTTGTATAGGTTCAATAATTTGAAGATCGCGGAATTTCATATGTATATGTAAGAAAGAAGGGGAGAAAGTTGAAGATAGAGCTCAGAAAAAATTCTCAATTTAAATTGTAGATAGCATACATGTGCCTTAGCAACCCTATTCCCATACACTACTTTAGTCCGAGTAATATACGGTTAATTAAATCGGTAAATGCTATTCATTAAATGGAAGTAGCCTTTTCAATTCTGTTCAGTAATGCGGGAATAACAGAAGAAGAATAACGCTCATCAAAGGGTTCTATGATTACTTTTTGATAGCCATCAATATCAGCCTGACGAAATCTATCGTATAATTCACGAGCTAATTTTTCAAAGTCTTGACTATAATTTATGATGTTTTGCTGCTTGATCTCTGTATTCAAAAGCAAGAACAGGGAAGAGGTATCCTCAAATTCATCTTCGGAACCCAGCCATTTTACATCGGCTTTGGGCTTGTAATGTGAATATTTTTGTCCGGGACTTTTAGGCTTTTCAGAACTCTTATCATCAATAAGAACTGTTTGGTTCAAGACTTTTTCAAGTTGACCTTTTCCGATCACACCGGGGCGCAAGATCATTGGTTGATCTCCGGAAATATCAAGTACAGTAGATTCAAGACCAACCTGAGTAGAACCTCCATCTATAACTAATACAGAGGAACCGAAATCAGCTTTAATATGACTTGCTTTGGTAGGGCTGGGGGCGCCTGATTTATTCGCACTGGGAGCAACAAGCGGACATGTTTTAGAAATTAAACCCAAAGCTATTTCATTGGAGGGCATACGGATAGCGACTGTACTTAATCCTGATGTTACTATATCTAAGACCTCAGGCTTCTTTTTGAAAACAAGCGTTAAAGGGCCAGGCCAGAATTCTTCAATGAGGAGTTGAGCAGCTTCGGATACTTCAGCAGCGAAGTTATTTACCTGATCAAAATCTGAAATATGAACGATCAATGGATTATCTGAAGGACGTCCTTTGGTTGCAAAAACTTTAGCGATCGCTTCAGAATTCCATGCATCTGCACCAAGCCCGTAGACCGTTTCAGTTGGGAAGGCAACTACTTCGCCGTTCTTAATGGCTTGAATGTATTTAGGTGCTATATGCATTTTTAGATCAGAAATATTTCTAAGATAAATTTACAAAAATTTTATCATGATGAACTGCATAATAAGGGCAATGATTTTGAAATTATTTAAGAGTCCTGTTCTCATGCATAGATAATCAAAGTCTTCTCTAAGATTCCAACAGATGCTCTAATTCATCAATACAACTCATACTCCAATAATCTACACTCGATTGTAGAATTATAGAGTTCAATACGCTGATTGGTGCGAAGTCCTACTTTTTTGGCAAGATCAAAATTTCCGGTGAAGACATAGCCCCATTTCCCACTGCAGTCTTGTTTGAAGAAATCACCAATGGCGGTGTATAAACTTTCTAATTGCTGATCGTGACCAATACGCTCTCCGTAAGGTGGGTTCATGACCACAACTCCATCTCCGTAGGGAATTTCTGTCTCCCTGAAATCACAAACTTTAAATTCTATTAAGTGATCAACTCCGGCAGTCTTTGCATTTTTCTGAGCAGCTTGAATGGCTCTTCGGTCATGATCGGTAGCAAGAATCCGTCCTTCAAAATCTTTATTCCCCTGATATTTCAGATCAGTACGTAAACTATTCCATTCGCCCACATCAAAGCCAAGTATATGTTTGATGCCGTAATTAGGACGAAGGAGTCCTGCGGGCTTATTAAGAGCTTTAAGAGCAGCTTCAATAGCAATAGTTCCACTACCACACATCGGATTTACAAAATGTTGCCCCGGTTCCCATTTACTTGCCTGAACAATGGTCGCAGCCAAAGTTTCCTGCATGGGGGCTGTATGATTTTGAACCCTGTACCCACGACGTGAAATAGACTCACCTGATGTATCAAGATAAACCATGGCTTGTTCATTTTTCCAGAACAGAAAAACTACCGTTTGATTCAAATCAGAACCGGAATCAGGTCTTGCACCTGTTTCTTGTCTGATTCTATCAACAATAGCATCTTTAACTTTCAATTGAGCAAACTGGGTATTGTCGATGGTTTTGTTTTTAATGAACGAGGTGACACTCACATATCCACTTCGATCGATGTACTCTTCCCACGGAATGCTTACTAATTTCTCATGAAGTTGATCTGCATTATGAGCTTCAAATTTCTTCAGTAAAAAATGAACTCTGTGAGCTGTACTTAAACACAGATTCAATTTCATACAATCATTTAAAGAACCAGTGATTTCTAGTCCTGCAAGACGTTCGTGATCTACTTTGAAACCAAGATCTTCAACTTCTTTCCGAAGATAGGGAGTCATCAATTTTGGACAGGTTATAGAAATAGTAGATTTTTGAGAAAAGTCAGCCATAGTAATTATAAGATATAAAAAAGGCTGTGAGTTTATTTCACAGCCTTTTTGAGAGTGAAATTATGCGATCTCTACTACTTCGATTTCGAAGGTAAGATCTTGTCCTGCAAGTGGGTGGTTAGCATCAAGTGTAACTTTTTCTTCGTTTACAGCAGTGATCTGAACCGGTATTGCTTGTCCGTCTGGTTGGTTCAATTGAAGTTGAACACCAACTTCAGGCTCAAGGTCTTCAGGAAGCTGAGCTTTTTCTACTTCCACAACCATTTGTGGATTTGGCTCTCCATAAGCTTCAGCAGCAGGAATTTCAGCAGTTGTTTTATCACCAACGCCTAAACCTTCAATTGCTTTCTCAAAACCCGGGATCAATTGTCCTTGTCCCATTGTGAATTCTAGTGGATCTTTCTGGATGGATGAATCAAATACAGATCCGTCTTTTAGTTGACCTGTATAATGAACTTTTACGGTGCTACCGTCTTTAATAGTTGACAAAATATTTTCTTTCTTTTGGAATTATAATAATTATTAAGAGCTTAAAGATAAGGAATCGAACACATAGTATTTGAAATCCAAAATCTTAGCCCATGTCACTGAACACGCCTGATATCAATGAAGTTTTAAATGAATCCAAAACTATTGCAATCGTTGGATGTTCAGCCAGTGAACATAGAACAAGCAATTACATTGCCAAGTTTCTGAAGGAGAGAGGTTATACGATAATTCCTGTCAATCCTGCAGAAAATGAAATACTTGGAGAAAAGTGTTACGATGCTTTGAACGATATCCCGACTGAGACTACTATAGACATTGTTGACATCTTCAGAGCTAATGAACATACGGCAGGAGTGGTTGAAGAAGTTCTGGAATGGAACAAGAAAACCGGACAAAATCCCGTAGTGTGGACTCAATTAGATGTTTCTTCAGATGAAGCTGGGCAGAAAGCTGAAGAATCGCAAATTCCGTATGTCAAGAATAAGTGTATTATGGTGGAGTTGGAGAGAATGAATTAAAGATTAAAGATTCAAAATGAAAGATTAAGAACTTGGGTAATCTTTAATCTTTCATTTTTAATTTTGAATTTCCTTACTTCATATTCGTAAACTGAAGTGGAACGCCCAAGTCTTTGCTTTTCAGATGTTGGATAACCGCTTGTAGATCGTCGATCTTCTTGCCGTTTACACGAACCTGATCGTCCTGAATCTGAGGTTGTACTTTCATCTTCAGGTCTTTGATCTCTTTAACGATCTTTTTTGCTGTTTCTCTATCAATTCCTTCTTTCAGAGTTACATCCATCTTTAAATGACCTTGCGATGTTCCTTCCTCAGTCCCGAAATCCAGCACTTTAGAATCGACGCCTCTTTTAATGAAATTCTTGATTAACATTTCCTGAACGGCTTTCATTTTCATGCTCTCTGCTGCTACAAGATGGATTCTGTTTTCTTTGCTGTGAAAAGTTACTTCAGTGTGTAGCCCTCTGAAATCGTAGCGTGTTGCAATTTCTTTCAGCGTATTATTGATCGCGTTATCTACTTCCTGAGTGTTTACTTCATTTACAATATCGAATGAGGCCATGTTCTTACGTTTAGTTTGTTTTGATGTAATTTAGTTATTTTTTATCAGCTATCAGCTATCAGCTATCAGCTATCAGCTATCAGCTATCAGCTATCAGCTATCAGCTATCAGCTATCAGCTATCAGCTATCAGCTATCAGCTTCTTTTTCCATCTTTTCGATCATTTTTTTAGACAGTAATTTTTCCACTTCTTTTTCATCTTCCGGAGCAACCACGCTTCGATGGATCCGAATCTGATCTTTGTATTTAAACTCGAGCTCAATTACCTGTTCCTGATACCAATTGTATGAAATAAGATCTTTCCAGGGGATTTCTCTGTCCAGTATTACAAACCCTTTTTTTCGAAGTTCAGGTGTCACTTTCAGAGTGATCGCATAAATCCCAACAGCGATCAATGAAATTCCGGATGACATTCGAATTGGAGAGATGGGGAGTTCACTGAAGATTGAAGTCCGTGCAATTCCAAGGATTATGATCGTTAACGCTAAAATATTTGGAAGCAGGTCAGAAATGAAAGCAGTGTTCACATATTCTATATCACCAAGATCCTTTTTCATTTTATACTGAGCAAAAGCAGCGCCAAGAAAGAATCCCGAGAATGAAGAATAACAATTGGTCATGAAGGCTGCACCGACAGGCTGAGGAAAATATCCTAAGCTATTTAGATATCTCAGCACCAGAAACAATACCATTCCTATAATACCGGCAAAAAGAAAGCGACGTAATGTTATTTGTTCGAGCTTGATAAATCGTCTATTACCTAGCCAGGTGCTTACGAATAAAACTAAAACTCCTGAAATAATAGTCCAGATCATTTCTTAATTTTGAGTATGGAAAATTCAGTTCAACCTACGGGTATAGAAGTTAGCAACAATGATCAAGTTCTGGAAATAGAATGGTCGGATGGAGTAAAATCAATTTACCCACTTTTTGGGCTTAGAAAAAACTGTCCGTGTGTTATGTGTAGAGGAGGACATGCGCATATGAATGAATTTGAACCCAAGATGTTCTTTGTTGAAAATCCTTCTAAAATTGATATTAAAGATATTCAGCAGGTAGGAAATCATGCCATCCAGATAACCTGGGCTGATGGACACAATTCAGGTATGTACCGCTGGGAAACCTTGAGGTTTTTGGACCCGGAGAACCATAAGTAGTTTTTATATTTAGAGGGTCATCCCTTTAGATGTTAGATAATTTCTAAGATTTCAGAATAAGCTTCCAACTACACCGACCTTTAGAATTATTGGCGAGCTAAGAACGTAATGAAATCGACGGCTCCGAAGGAGCAATCATTACACTCAGGCTGATACTTGAATATGTATTATACGCAGGAAGACCTTTTGTAATGATTAGTCGGTGCAATGGAGTTCGCGTCAATAATTCTTGTCGGGAGCTTTTGGTACTTTTGTCGGCACAAAAGTACATAGTACAAAGGAGCTGAATCCTATAAACACATTGAGCTTATAATACGAGTATCTACTTTTGTCTTGATACAAAAGTAGCAAAAGATCAAGCCGAAGTATTTAAGCCGGGTTCACTGATCCTGCGCTGAATAATCCTAAAGGTCTTCGTTCGATCAGATACAGTTCTAGATTTCTCACCAGAAAGGATTATTCCTGCTTCGCAGACGCTTACGGATCACGCTCTCTTCTCCGTCTTAAATACTAAGGGCGAATTTTTCTAGAACTAACATTATTAAAAAGTTAGCTAATAACATACCGTCTACTTGAAAGAACAATTGGTAATCTTCAATGATCTCGAGCAGACCTATTTAAATTCACCTGTGTAACAGCTTTTCACATTTTAAAACACATAATCTCAATTCTCTATTTAGATTCTCTCTAAATAATGTTATTTTTGACCGAACTTAAAAGCTAAATCAAAAACTAACTAATGAAATATTTATCGCTAATTGCTGCTGGTGTTGTTTTAGTGCTATCAGCTTGTAGTCAACCTAAGGAAGTAAACATTTATTCAGCACGTCATTATGAAACCGATCAGGCATTGTATTCCGATTTTACTGAAGAAACCGGAATTAAAGTTAATCTGATTGAAGGTGGTTCAGACGAACTGATTGAACGAATCAAAAGTGAAGGCGTTAATTCTCCCGCCGACATTCTCGTAACAGTTGATGCAGGAAGAATTTGGAGAGCAGAAGAAGCAGGGATTTTAGGCTCTATTGATTCTGATATCCTGAACGAAAGAATTCCAAGTTCATTAAGACATCCCGATGGATTATGGTACGGAATTTCTAAAAGAGTGAGAGCTATAGTAGTAAATCCTGCAAACGTAGCTAATCCTGAATCTCTAACTTATGAAGATCTTGCTACTGAGGAATGGATGGGTAGAGTTTGTATTCGGTCTTCAAATAACATCTACAATCAATCATTAATGGCTTCTATCATCGAGTCAAACGGTGTTGAAGCTGCAGAAGCGTGGGCTACCGGTATTGTGAATAATATGGCTCGTGAACCACAAGGTGGAGACAGAGATCAAATTCGTGCAGTTGCAGCCGGAGTTTGTGATGCTGCAATTGTAAATCACTATTACCTGGCTATGATGCTTACCGGTGATGAAGAGAATCAGGAAATAGCTAAAAGTGTACAACTTGTATTTCCAAATCAGAGCGAAGCTGGTCGTGGAGCTCATGTGAACATAAGTGTTGCAGGTGTATTGAAAGACGCTCCAAACAGAGAAAATGCTATTAAGTTCATGGAATATCTTACTAACGAGACTTCTCAAAGATATCTGACGGTTGATAACAATGAATATCCTGTGAATGATGACGCTGGTTGGAATCCGATTCTTCAAGGATTTGGATCGTTTAAAGCGGATGAAATGAATGTTTCAGCTCTTGGAAAAAACAATCCGGAAGCGATCAGAATTATGGACAGAGCAGGGTGGAAGTAAGGATCACAGATTTTATGATTGACTGATTTTCGCTGAAGCTTATTATATTGTATTAAAAAGCACCTGTACTATGTATGGGTGCTTTTTTTTGGGGACAATAAAGAATTTGGATCTAATCTACCGAGCCTAAAGGCTCTACTTGTGTAAGGTTTTGTTTACGTCCGTCTAAGATGAATCAGGAAAATTAATGCTCTTCTGTCTTTCGGGAACGGGTGATGGTCTTACTGAGAAGTATCACCGGAATAATACCCACTAAAACGATCGCTAGAGCTGCCCCGGCTGATTCACCGAGCCTTTCATCGGATGCAAAGCGATAGACCTGTACAGCGAGAGTATCGAAGTTGAAAGGACGAATGATGATGGTGGCAGGCAGTTCCTTCATTACATCTACAAAAACCAGCAGGAAAGCCGACAATAATCCTCCTGAAAGCATAGGAATATGAATTTTCCTCAGGATCTGTGAGAATGAATATCCCATTCCTCGAGAAGCTTCATCAACACTTGGAGAAATTTTCTGCAAACTTGAATTGATTCCATTGTAAGAAACAGAAAGAAATCGAACAACATAGGCAAAGATCATTGCAAAGAGGGTTCCGCTCAACAGCAATCCGGTTGAAACCTGAAAGTTAGAACGTGCAAATGAATCAATGGTATTATCCAGCCAACCAAAGGGGATAAGAACCCCGACTGCTATCACTGATCCAGGAATAGCGTAACCCAAAGCACCGAATTGATTTAGGCCTTTTACCAATTTGGATGGATTAAGCCGCGATGAATATGCCATCAATAATGCAACAGATACAGTGATAAGTCCAGCAATAGCAGCTACACTGAGAGTATTCAGAGAGTATAATATAAAACGTGTATTAACTGAATCTATATTATTAAAGAACATAGACAACAGAAGAACAACAGGGAGTATAAATCCTAAAAACACCGGGATTGCACACACAGAAAAAGCTCCCCATTTTTTGAACCCGGCAAGGTCAAATCTTTGAATTCTTTTAAAACGATTGGTAGCAGTGGTCTGGTCTTTAATTCTGGATCTTGACCAACGTTCCAGTAAAATCAGAACTACAATAAAAAGTAACAAGAAACCTGCCAGTTGAGCAGCTGCAGGGCGCTCACCAAGACCAAACCATGTTCTGTATATTCCCGTTGTAAATGTTTGCACACCAAAGTATTGTACAGTTCCAAAATCATTTAGTGTTTCCATTAAAGCTAAAGCCAATCCGGCTGCGATTCCAGGCCTGGCTAAAGGTAATGCAATCTTGAAAAAGCTTTGAGTGGTTGTGTAGCCCATAATTCTGCTAGCCTCAAAAAGAGATACGGATTGATTCAGAAATGCAGAACGGGCGAGCATATAAACGTAAGGGTAGAATGCCAATATCATAATGAAAATTGCACCCCATAAAGACCGGATTTCAGGTAAAACGAACTCAGCAATGCCTAAATCAAATGTTGAACGAATAGCTGTTTGTAAGGTCCCGGTTATTCCGAAGAAATCTGTATAAATATAGGCAAGCAAATAAGCCGGAATTGAAAAAGGAAGAACAGCAGCCCATTCAAAGTACTTTTGTCCTGGAAAACTACACATGGTGATGACCCAAGCTAAAGTCACGCCAAGGAGAACTACACCAGTAGAAACTCCTATAATTAAAAACAGAGAATTGGATATGTAGTCTCCAAGAACGGTAGAAGCTAAGTGACTCCATATCTCACCTGAAGAGACAAAAAATGATGAGAGGACAGAAAGAATTGGAATAGATACTAAAACAGCAATTATCCCGGAAACTAGTGCCCATTTTTTTGAAAGCGTAGCTGGATATTTATTAGAATCAGAGGATGTAAATGTACCGGCCAAAAACCGAAGTGCTTTAAACATAGGTCAAAAATAAGGAATGTTAAGCTACAAGGTGAGTTTTATTCCAAATTCATTTTTAAGAACAGATCTAGCGGCGTTAAAACCGGACATCCCATGAACTCCGCCACCAGGAGGGGTAGATGAAGAGCAGATATATAAATGATCAACGGGAAGTTTATACGGATCCCATTTTATTAAAGGTCGGCCAAATAATTGTATTAAATTTTGAGCTCCACCATTGATATCTCCACCTATGTAATTTGGGTTATATTTTTCAAAATCCATGGCGGTCATTGTGGATGTTGAAATGATTATATCTCTGAATCCCGGTGCATATCTTTCGATCTGATTGATAATCCGCTCTTCCATATCTTCAGTGCTTCCATTTGGAACATGACAATAACTCCAAAGCACATGTTTGCCTTTGGGTGCTCTGGATTCATCAAATACAGATGGTTGAGAGACAAGAACATATGGTTTTTCGGAATGGATCCCTTTCCACACTTCTTTTTCAGAATATGCGAGTTCTTCCATTGAACCTCCCAAATGGAGCGTACCAGCTTTTTTGCATTCCTCATTTAGCCAGGGAACAGGTTCTGAAAGGGCGAAATCAACTTTAAAAGCTCCTGGCCCATAATTATATCTAAGCAGTCTATCTTTTAAAGAATCCGGGATCTTGCTATCTGCAATTGTAGTTATTTGTTGAGGAGTAAGGTCAAAGAGAATGGGTTTATTTGCAGGAAATTCCTCCAAAGATTCGATATGGGTATTCAATTCGATTTCTCCCCCTAAGAACTCGAAAAAGCCTGCAAGTGCTTTCGTAATGGAGTGCGAACCATTTTTAGCAATAGGCCATCCCACAGAATGAACAGTGGTTCCTAAAACCAATCCAAATGAAGCGGTAAAAGCATTTTCTAATGGTAAAATACTATGGGCTGCCAGGCCTGCGAAGTAAGCTTTTGTTCTGTCCAACTTAAAAAAGCTACTGGATAGTAAATTTGAAGAAAACATTCCATACCATCCAAATCTCATCATTGCTAGTGGATGATTAGGAATTCTGAGCGTCCCAAAAAGATCCTTTGAAAGGTATTGCCACGAATCAACGAATTCTTTGAAAAGCTTCCTGTAGTTTTTGGAATCAGCTCCTAAGCGTTCTAAAGTATTTTCGAAAGATTTTTCAGCAATAACAGCTTCCCCATCTTCAAGAGGATGGGCTACGGGAAAATCAGGGTGTATCCATTCAAGTCCGTAATCTGATAATGGTAAAGTATTAAAAAAGGGTGATGAAACTGCTGTAGGATGAACTGCTGAGCAAATATCATGTTTAAAACCAGGTTCCCGTAATTCAAGGGTTCTGGTTCCACCACCTACAGAATCTTTTGACTCGAATATTTTGACTTTCAAACCTTGTTGAGCCAATGCAATAGCAGCTGCTAATCCATTGGGACCGGAACCGATTACAAATGCATCATAATTTGAAAGTGATGAGCTCAATTATCTTGTACCTTCTGATTTGGTTTCTGCCAATTTAAATGCTTCAAATATATTTAATATTCCTCCAGTAGAAGAAAGATTTGAAAAAGGGATTCCCTGATCAGAACCGGGTTTGTAAACTATATTTGAAGGTTTAGTAACCGTTTCCAGCAAAATTGTTTTGATCTGCTGAGCAGTTAAGTCCGGATAGTAAGACATTAGCAAGGCGGCTGCACCGGCAACTGCAGGACTGGCCATACTGGTTCCGTCAAATGACTCGTATGTATCATCCGGAGTTGAAGAATAAATATCTACACCGGGAGCAAATAAGTCTACACGGGTACCATAATTACTGAAGTCAGCAGCTAACAGAGAATCTCCCATCCAGGAAGAAGCGCCTACTGAAAGAAAATTTTGCATCATCCCACCATCCTCATAAAACTTGTTGGGATAACTGAAAGTGCTGTCAATATTTTCGGCTGAGTTTCCGGCTCCTGTAACTAAGAGCACATCATTTTCATCTGCATATTTAAAAGCTTCATCCACATAAAATTTTCGTGGGGAGTAGGCTTTACCGAAACTCATATTAATAATATCCGCTCCGTTTTCTACGGCGTAACGAATAGCATTGGCAACGTCTTTATCACGTTCATCTCCATCAGGAACCGTTCTGACGATCATTAATGAAACATAGTCTGCTATTCCATTCATTCCTAGGTCATTATTTCGGATAGCGCCTACAATACCGGCTACATGAGAACCATGGTCACTTCGAGGACCTTCCACATCGTTATTCCCGTAGAATCTGTTTTCCAGATCTTCAAAATCATCGCCTACAATATCTCTGGGATTAAATTCAGGATTGTATGCGTAGTTATACATTTTATCGAATTGTTTGTAGGCATCATTGATATCTTCTTCATTTACATCCAGATCCCGAAAATATTTAATAACCTGTTTTGCCTGTTTGCGATAAGGCCCATCATTGTAATTTGGTTCGAGTTCTTTATTGGAAACAGAATCAATGGAACTTACCTTAAAAGTATTTTTAGCAACTTCTATCGCATCTTTTATATTTTGAAGGTTTTCGAAATTGGCTCTTGCTTCAGCTCTTTTTTTCTCAAATTCAGCTTTTATAGTCTGATAATAGTCATAGTCTTTTTGTTCCTGTGCAGAAAGGTCAGAAGGAGTTTTCCCTATGAATTTTTCTCTCAACTTTAAATAAACTCTGGTGAGCTCATAGGTGTCTTTGTCTACATTTCTTCCATCTTTACCACCTATAAAGTTCCAGCCGTGAACATCGTCGACATAACCATTTTTGTCGTCGTCAATGCCATTTCCGGGAATTTCATCTTCATTTACCCAGATATTACCGGCCAGGTCTTCGTGTTCAATATCTGTTCCTGAATCAATGATGGCAACAATGACTTTTTTGGAAGGAGTTCTATTGCTTAAGATCTCGGAGTAAGTTTTTTCAGTTCCGGCTCCGATAAATTCTGAATCTGAAGAAAGATGATGCCAGTCAGTGGGGGCTGTTTTAGGAGATTCATTTACTTCTGAAGCTGTTTCTTCAGTTTCAGTTGACGAGTTATCAATTGTATTACTTGTTGAAGAGCAGGCAGTAATCAAAAAAAATACCGCAAAGAGCACTAAATGAACTTTTTTCATATTCCCTAAAGATTGTTAGTCAGTTATCCATTGGGTTTTCTGTTTTTAAGCCAATGGAGTAAAATATCTAATCCTAAGGTAATTGAAATTATAAGCAGCAACAAGACCAGACTGCCAATTGGTTTCCAGATAATGAATCCTCCCAGTGTTCCAAGTACAGCACCCAAATACTGTATATACTGAAGCTGATCATTACTGGCATTTTTAATCAATTTTTCCAATCGTTGTTCATCGTATTCCCGGAGGTTGTCTTCAACTAATGCGTGCACATCCAATTGATTGATAAGTTTGTATAGGAGAGAGGTGACAATGTTTTCAATGGTAGAGCTGTTTGCTTCTATCTTATCGGGGAGAGTATCCAGAAAGCTGTCTAATTTATCTAAACCCTTTTCTACACCGCCTGGGAGCTTTGTAAGAGCGTCTTCTACTAAAGCTTGCATTTCTTGTCCTTTGATAAAGCTGTAAGCCTTAAGCGCTACTTTTTCGAAGGAATTCTCTTCTATATTATTCTCAATTTGATGAATAATCGATTCCGCAATATTGGCTCTTACTTCGGGTTGAGCTACCATTTCATCTACATAGTTAACTGCCAGAGCTTTCAGATCGGTTCTGAATTCAGGATCGTCAATTACTTCCCTTATATATTCTGTTGCCTGTGCTCTGTATTTAGAAATAGCATTTGACTGCTGAATTTTTTGTTTTATGATATCAGGATTAATAAGGTCTTCAGATACAGCAGCTGCTAAACGAAATGCAATTCTGTCTTTTTGAGCAGGAACTAATCCTTGTCCGAATATGGGTCTTCGTTTAGCCGGACGAAAAAGCATTGTAATGGCAAGCCAGTTGGTAAGAAACCCGATCAACCCACTTATAGAAAGTATGCGCATCAAGCCTTCAAACTCAACACTGAAACCCATTACCGTTGTTTGAACACCGTTAAAGTCCCAATAAAAGGAAGTTACAAATGTACCGATCAGTAGAAGGGGGAACAGGAATAAAAGCTTTAGCAGGATCTTATATTTTCCTTCCTTTTTAGGAGGACTTAATCTGGCAACTGTACTTTGTTCAGTATCAGTTTGCTTTTCGATCTGTTTCTGAAGAATACCCCAGAATTGCTTTCCGTATTCTTTAGTTCGTTCTGTAATGATATTTTCTTCTTTGTGTTCAGCCATACTATTAGTTTTGGCATTGCTACGAGTGAAAGAGGCATAGGTTACTCGTAAAACATAGATAAATACAGGTTTTCTAAATTTGTCATTTCCTCTTTTTCTGCTTCAGACTGATCTTCATATCCAATCAGATGAAGTAAACCATGAATTAATATTCTGAGACACTCTTTTTCAGAAGTTTGATTAAACTCCTTAGCCTGATCTATTATCCTTGACAAGCAACAATATAAGGTACCTTCGATCTTGGTATTCGAATTATCCTCATCGTAACGAAATGAAATAATGTCAGTAATATAATCCCGTTTCAGGAATTCCTTGTTTATTCTTATGATTTCTTGCTCATCCACATAAGCAAGCTCAACCAATTCAAAGATCACTTTTTCATGTTGAGCAACAAATTCAAAAACTTTTCTGCAATCGATCTCTTTGCAAGGCAAATCGATATCAATGGTGTTGAATATTTGAAGAGGGTAGGTCTCAGCCACGATCAGCAGTTAAAAGCTGAAGTCATCATCCATTGACTCTGTAAGCGACAATGCTATACCACACATCATCATATCTTCAGGGAGTTGAGTGAAGTCTCCAGTAAGTAAACTTTCATCAACATTAGCATAGAGACTACAACCGGCTGCTTTTTCTACTATTAAACCTGATGTTTTTTCACCTGATTTACCGAAAAAAGTAACCTGTTGAAGTATTTCGCTTGCTACAAAAGCAGTACAATTATGTAACTGAAGAAAAGTATTGTATGCATAAACAGATACCATATTCATTTCTTCACCATTAACATCCAATCCGAGGTGAATTTCAAGAGCAAGTTTTCGATTTTCTTCCTCGTTCTTTACTTCGATTCTGAATACGTCTTTACCAAGTGGTTTTGGAGTAGCACCAAGTACTTTACCAATGGTTGTAATGTTTTCTGCTGTAAATTGATGAATCATGATATAAAATTTTTAGCTCTCAGAATATACAATACTGAGAGCTAACTATAAATAGATGGTTAATTTAAACCGAATTGAGTTCCTCTTTGAATACTTTCTTCCCGGTTTTTTGGAATTAAAGGTATTTGAGTGCCTTCAAATTTGGCATTTGTTTCTTCGGCTATCTTTAGGCCTTGTTCGTCGTTACCTGCTTTGAAATAAACAAATTGTACAATTATTAATGCCTGACGTTCCCTCATAATATTTTCAGAGACACTTTGCGCCTGTTGAACCAACGAGTTATTTCGTTGAGTGAGTGATCGTTGAGCTTTTATATCGGCATTTCTTCTTGCTTGCTCATATTGAGAAGATATTTCAGCAAGTTTATTCTGAATACTTTGAAATCTGTCAAATTCAGTATCAAGATTTTTAATAAACCCATCCAGAGAAGAATTTAATAAGCGTAAGGCATCGTCATTATTTCCCAGTTGAGCATATCTGTTTGCATAAAGAGCTAAAATGGTGCTTACTTCTTCATCTTCGCGAAGAGGTATAACTTCTTCACCATGTTTTAACCAATACAGAGCACTATCCGGCTGATTCTGAATTATGTATTTTTCTGCCAGTTGCAGATAATTATAACGATAATTACCCATCATACGACGAATATTTTCATCAAAATAAACATCAGGATTTCCCCATTCACGGTGACTGAAATCACGAAATCTTCTGGCATGAATTTCAGCATCTATATATGCATTTCCAACCTGTGCTTCCATTTTCTTAGGGATCACACGGTATGCTTTACCTTCTGTGCGGAAATAATCCTGAAGATTAAGTTGGCTCTGGCCGGATACTGTATTTGCAAAATAAACAGGTCGTAACCAGTTATTGCTTTCAAGTATTTCAAGAATTAATCTATCCTGAATTTGAAGATATCTGATGTCATTTCCTGCCTGATCTTTGCCGTAATATCTTCCTGGAAGTCTCCAGCTAACTACATCATCCAACGAGTCAACAGGGATCTCGTAATCAGTTCCTGTTTGAAGAATAGGAATTTCACTGCCGGAAGCTCCGATTGCTTCTTTATACTGAGAGTCTTCTGAAAAAGCTCTTCTCAGCATGTCTTTATTCACTGGTATTGTAATATTCTGTGGTCTCCATTGTGAAATCCCGGAAGTAATTTGTTCAACTTCTTTATCAGTCAAATTGATTGGCAGGGGAGCAGACTCATGCGACCATTGATCACGTAGCTGTTTGATGTACCAATCTGTATTCAATAAACTCAAGCAAACAATACGAACGTCTGTTCTGACGCCTTCCACTTCCTGAGCATACCAAAGAGGGAAGGTATCGTTATCACCATTAGTAAATACTAAAGCGTTTGGAGCTAAGGAATTCAAAAGATTCTTAGCATAATCAGGAGCTATATAACGATCACTTCTGTCATGATCATCCCAATTTTGATATCCCATCCAAACAGGTGAAGCAACTAAACACAATCCAATTATTGCATAAGCTGCCATAGAATTCTCTTTGATGTAGGATTTGATCAGGTCAACCAATCCGGTTACCCCAATTCCGATCCAGATTGAAAATGCAAAAAAGGAACCGACGTAGGCATAATCTCTCTCCCTGGGTTGATAGGGTGGTTGATTGAGATAGAAAATTACAGCGATTCCAGTTACAGCAAATAGAGAAAGGACGGCAAATGCCCGTTTCTTATCCGTGGAAAAGTGATAAATGAGACCAAAAAGTCCAAGCAGGAAAGGAATATAGAAATAGGAATTACTTGCCTTATTACTCGGATATTTCGGAGCTGAAAAACCGGATTGCCAACCGGTATCCTGTATATCTGAAGCTCTGCCTATAAAGTTCCAGTTAAAATATCTAACATACATGTGGATGACCTGATAATCCCAGAAGAAGTCCCAGTCACTATCATATCTGCTGTAGTATTCCATATGACGCGGATCCAGAGAATGGCGACGCGGGAAAAGTTCTTCATTTTCAGTGCCACGGGTTACTTGTCCGGTGGCATCATCATAATTATTTCCTTTCAGAATCGGAGTATCACCATATTGATCTCTGTTCAGATACTTTACAAAAGCTTCTACAGTTTCAGGATCGTTCTCATCAATGGGAGGATCAGCAATAGATCGGATCATAATTACTGAGTAGGAAGAGAAACCCATTAGAATCATAGCGTAACTAATGATCGCTATGTTTGCGAGGCGATATTTCTTTTTATGGGTATACCAAACTCCCCAGGCTACCGCAAGCATAATCAAAAAGATGAATACGAGAGGGTTGATCAAGCCATAAGTGGCACCTCCGACTTTGGAGGACCAATCCGGTATCCATTTTATAGTAGCAGGATAAATCACAAAAAAGGAGGTGACTGCCAGAATTCCCATTATGCCAAACGACATATAGGTGAAATCTTTCTTCTTGAAATAAATAATGAGAGCTACAAAAAAGAGTGCTAACAAATTCAAGAGGTGAACCCCGATGGCTAATCCAAACATATATGCGATCAAAACCAGCCATTTTTCGCTATAAGGGTCCTCATGACGTTCCGACCATTTTAGGGCAAGCCAGACTACAATTGCCGTAAAGAACATAGACAGTGCATAAACTTCAGCTTCTACAGCGTTAAACCAGAATGTATCTGAAACTGCAAATGTAAGTGCACCAACTAAAGCTCCACCGTACATTCCGATTTTGTCCATCAGGCTGAATTCTGAAACATCACCTTTCCATTCTCTTATCAGACGAACAATGATCAGATATAAGAGCATGATAGTTAGTGCAGATGCAAGGGCACTGATGAAGTTAATGCTCACAGCAACATATTCTGTAGGCATAAACATGGAGAAAATTCTACCAAGAATAGAGTAAAAAGGAGCTCCGGGAGGATGGTTTACTTGTAATCCGTGCGCAACAGCAATAAATTCGCCGGCATCCCAAAAACTGGCAGTGGGTGCAAGTGTAAGGCAGTAAATGATTAACGAAGTAAAGAAAGTGAATAAAGCGAGGTACTTATTGGTTGTTTTATGATCTGAAAACATCGAAAATTTTCTTAAGAAATTGTTTTTTGGATAGTCGTTTATTACCGTTATGCTTGGCTTGCAATTATAGGCATAGCCATGTTCTATTCAAAATATAGAAACCACCAAGATAATAATCTTCAGGTGAAGAAACGGCTACTTTAAACATGTATTTTTTTAATTAACATTATTTTTTAAAATGAGCGAACCGAAACAAGTTTTTTCCTCCAAATTAGGCATGATTCTAAGTGTTCTTGGAATTGCCGTTGGTACAGGTAATATCTGGAGATTCCCTAGAATAGCAGCACAAAATGGAGGGGAAGATGGTGCAGGAGCTTTCCTGATAGCCTGGGCTATTTTCTTATTTATGTGGTCCATTCCTTTAATTATAGCAGAATATGGAATCGGTAGACACAGTCGGAAAAGTGTGGTTCAGTCTTTTGCGGATCTGATCGGTGAAAAAAAAGGATGGATGGGTGGCTTTATTGGTTTTGTAGCCACGGCCATTATGTTCTATTACAGCGTGGTAGCAGGATGGTGTTTGTATTATTTATCACAAGCTTTGTTCGCACCTCTTCCTGAAACTGCAGATCAAGCACTGGGAATCTGGAATAACTTTCAGGCTTCTAACTGGCCGATCCTGACTCATGCAACGGTGATGTTGTTGGGTGGTTATATTGTTCTGAAAGGGATAAAATCTATAGAAAAGGTCAATAAATTCCTGATCCCATCGCTATTGGTTGTATTGGTGATCTCTTTAGTAAAAGCCCTAACCATTGAGGGAAGCGGAGCAGGTATTTCATATCTATTTACTCCGGACTGGAGTGACTTGAAAAATCCTAATTTATGGTTGGAAGCTTTAACCCAAAATGCTTGGGATACAGGAGCAGCTTGGGGACTGATACTAACATATGCTACCTATATGAGAAAGCAGGATAATGTAACCGTCAGTGCTTTTCAGACCGGTATCGGGAATAATATGGTTTCCATTGTTTCAGCGATAATCATTTTCTCTACTGTGTTTGGTACGCTTGGTGCAACGATGTCCAATGCAGAAATTCTTAATGTTATGAAAACTTCAGGACCGGCTTCAACCGGTTTAACTTTCATCTGGATGCCAAGATTGTTTGCGACCATGAGTGGAGGAGGGATTTTCTCTATTCTATTTTTCTTAGGATTGACATTCGCTGCATTCAGTTCTTTGATATCTATGATCGAGTTGGCAACTAAAGTATTTGTGAACACAGGAATAAAAAGAAAGAAAGCTACCATGGTGATTTGTGTTGCAGGTTTTGCATTTGGTATACCTTCCGCAATGAATCTGAGCTTCTTTGCCAATCAGGATTTTGTATGGGGAGTAGGACTGATGGTTTCCGGTGCTTTTATTAGTTATGCTGTTATCAAATATGGTGTACATAAATTCAGAAGCGAATTGGTTAATACTGATCCCGAAGGAGTACAACTCGGAAGATGGTGGGAGATCATTTTGAAGTACATCGTTCCTGTTGAGGTTATCACGCTGCTTGGATGGTGGATGTTCTTAAGTGCAACCGAGTACGCACCGGACAGCTGGTACAATCCACTAAGCGCATTTTCTGTTGCTACAGTACTTGTTCAGTGGGCAATTGCCTTTGGACTGGTGAAGTTCTTTAATAAGAAATTAGTCAGAAATAATTCAAGCGCTGACCAGGATTAGAAATGATTTTCATGATTAACAGGATTTCTATCGAAATAAAGAATCCTGATCCGCTTTGGTTACTATTAACCCTTGTAGATTTTTGAGATCTAAATGACAATTAAAATGAAAGCTTTACTATTAGTTTTTTACACTATTTTCTTATTGTCTTGTAATAATTATTCAATTGAATCAAAATGGCTAGTACCGATAGACTCAGCTTCAGATATTACTACCAACCAACTTATGAAAAATGGGTTTAAACATACAAAAGGAGTAGATGTTCTACTTTATGAAAAAGTAATTGAAGACACTCTCTATGGATTCCAATTTAGTACAAAAGAATTCAGTGCTGATGAAAATGGTGTTGGATTTCAATACTGGAGAGTTTTAAAAAGTCTGAATTCTCAAAAAGAAATAACTGATTTTCTTGCTGCAAACGAACTTTATATTGTTACCGGAGATATAGATACCGGACGTTTTGTAGTAGTTAATGGAAGTAATAACGCCGTTTTAGTTTGTGATTTAATAAATAAAAACTATCTCAATTTGGTCTACTATCACAAAGCGTCAAACTAGACTTTAAATTTAAAGAATCTCGTTCTGCTTGTTTCTCCATCCCAAGCTCCTGCTTGGGATGAAATCGAGGAGCTCCTGCTCCAAATATCTTTTACGATGTGATTTCCAAGGACTTTAGTCTTGGTTTAATAGATAACTTCTTCTACAAAGATCACTATTCATGGATACAGCAAGAGCTTGGGAAAGAGATTAAATTGAGATAAATTGAAAGCAATCATAAACTAAGCAGCCATGAAAAAGATATTATTTACCACCTTATTATTGGGAATTTCCTCTGTACTCATCGCACAAGATAAACCTACCACCCGGGAAATGAATCTCATCAATTGGTTGGAGTTTGCGGAGTTTGTACCTGAGAAGATAGAAATGGTTTTACTTCCGGTGGGGACGTTAGAACCTCATGGAGTCATCCCAAACGGGGCAGATAATCTGGCTCCTGAACGAATGGCACTGGAATTTGCTGAGGGATTAAATGCCATGATCGCTCCGACCCTGAATTATGGAGTTACCGGTTCTATGCAGGCTTATCCGGGAGCGTTTGCGATCTCAGAAAAAGCGTATTCTTTATTTATAGCAGATATTCTTAAAGGATTGGCCGGCAATAAGTTTAAAAATATTATCATTCTAAACGGTCACGGTGGTCCGCAAACTGCTATTCTAAGATCCGTGGCTGAAAAACTTTCTCCTGAATTAAGAGTACGAATTCTGGTCATAAACTGGTGGAGCGTGGTTTCTGAAGACACCTTTGCCGTGTTTGGAGAGAACGGAGGTCATAGCGGCAATAACGAAACGGCTTATATTCAGGCTATTGTTCCCGAGCATATTCACAAAGACAGATACACCGGCGAAGAAATGACGACTCCGTATCCTTCAGGTTCTACGTGGAGCGCTTATCCGTTTCCTTCTTCCATCGGACTGTACGAAGCAGGGCAGGGATACCCAACTTTTGATGAAGCCCAAGCCAAAGAATATTACAAGAGAGTAAATGTCCGGGTTTTTAATCTGATTAAAGAAGTGATTGAGAAATGGGATTTAGCGGGTCTTTATAAGTAGGTTATCATGCTTTTTTACACACTTTCTTTCTTATTAACAATTCTTCTCATTTTGCTTGTATTAAATCCTGCTTTTGTTTTCAACAAAACTAAGTTTAAAGTTGATCCAAAAGATAAGGGATTATTACCTGTTCGATTTATTGCTGGATTTTTACTTTATAATCTAGTGATTATGTTATACGATATGCTATCTTAATTAACTAGATGGGTATTTTTACACCCCTTGCTCTGAAGTTTATAACGATTTAGTTCTTAAAATACTAAAGTCCTTGCTTGTTTATGATCATGGTGATTATCATTTAATTCGCTGACGGTTTAATAATGATCATTCTAGAAAAATTCGCCCTTAGTATTCAAGACGGAGAAGAGAGCGTAATCCGGATGCGTCTGCGAAGCAGGAATAATCCTTTCTGGCGAGAATCCTAGAACTGCATCTGATCGAATGAAGACCTTTAGGATTATTCAGCGCAGGATCAGTGAGCCCGTCTTAAATACTTCGGCTTGATCTTTTGTTACTTTTGTATCAAGACAAAAGTAGGTGCTCTTGTGTCAAATTAAGCCATTTTAGAGGATTCAGCTCGTTGGTTCTATGTACTTTTGTACCGACAAAAGTACCAAAAGCTCCCGACAAGAATTATTGGCGCGAACTCCATTGCATCGACTAATCATTACAAAAGGTCTTCGTTCTTACTAAACATATTCACGAAACAGCCAGAGTGTAATGATTGCTCCTTCGGAGCCGTCGATTTCATTACGTTCTTGCTCCGCCAATAATTCTAAAGGTCGATGTAGTTGGAAGCTTTTTCTGAAATAGTTAGGATTATAAGCAAGTCAATTTTTGTCATCGAATTATCTGACATCTACATAAATGACAAAATGATTGTAAGCTTTGTAGGCAGAAAAAGTCCGCTTACCTGGGAAGTTTGAAATTATCTTTGCCGGCTTTTATTTTCTTCAGACACTCAACACACAGACAATCTTCAAATTTACTATTGATAAATTCTCTTTCGTTTTCAGTGAGTGTTACTGTTGAGCACTGACATTCAGAAATTGAATTCGCTTTACATTCAAAGCCTTTCTTACATCTAGGGCAGTATTTATTGGTTTTTGTCATAGTGGTTTGAAAGGAGCTTATTTTTCTATCATGACTCCGTCTAGTTTATTTCTATCAATCCAAAATTCAAGAGATTCAGATTTAAGCTCTTTATTGATCTTTTCTCTTTGGATGCTAAAACTTTTGATTGTGACACGAACCTTAATTCTTTTTTCTTCTAACTGAAGTATTTCAGTATCATAAATCCTCTCATTAATGTTTTTATCATGATTATCTATTTCAAGAAATTGATCATCAAAAGAACCGTGGTCTGGATAGATCGCTCTTTTTTCTATTAAGGTGATCTTATTTTTATTAATAAGTAAATAAGCAGTGTCTTCAGGTACTACAAAATGTCTAATACTTATTTTTTCTGATCTTCTGTTTGTTACCCGATTAGATTTAAAATCTAGTTTTATCTTAGCATTAAGATAATCCGAGTTAAGTGAATCTATCTCAACGTAACCAATGTTCCAGCTCCCTTGTGAATAGCTATTAGTTCCAATGAGGAAAGCTAAAGCTATTGTTAAAATGGTTCTCAATCTCATAAAAACTTTATTAGTGTCATATAATATATAAATAAGATGGATTGAGTACGACTTTTTCGTTTAGTGCGGTAACTGCTTATTGTCACACAAACAAAAAAGGCCTCCAATCGGAAGCCTTTGATAAAAATAAATAGGATATGAAACTGAATTAGTTAGCAGCCAGTGTTCCTTGAAGTTTTCTGCTGTTGGTAGCTTCCGGGCTATCCGGGTATTCTTCAATGATGGTAGAAGTAATACTGCTTATTTTTTCCATATTGCCAAGTTCCTTGTAAACATTAGCAGCTTTCAAAAGATTGAATGGGGTAGTGGAATCGTTTTTATCCCAGTTTGCAGCTTCTTCGTACTTCTTAGCTGCTTTTTCAAGGCTTCCGTTTAGCTTCAGAAGCGTTGCATGGAAAGAAACAGACCCAACACCCATAATTCCTTTCGGATGCTTGTATTCCTGAATGTAGCCTAAAGCTTCTTCGTAATTATCCATTTTGAAATAAGAAACTGAAGCATAATATGCTGCAAGGTTTCCGGCATTTGTTCCTGAATATTCGTTCGCAATTGCAATGAATCCATAAGAAAGCGTGTACTCATCTCCGTTCAAAGCAGTTTGGTAATCACTTGCAGAATAGCTTTGCTCTGCTGCTGCTAAGTAGTTTTGCGCTTCCTGCTCCTGACCTTCAGCATAAAACCTATATCCAATCAATACTCCGATAACAACTATTAAAGTTACCGTTAGTGACAGAATCATAGTTCTGTTTGCATTAAAGAAGGATACCGTTTTCACATATTTGTCTAACAACGGATCGTGTTCTAACTCTTCTTTAGTAAATTTCTTCGTCATGTTTTTTTAATTAAGTATGATTTTGATAGGGGGCAAAAATAAGGCTTTTAGCGGTCAACCGAAATTGAATTAATCAAATGTTCCATTTTTTATTTCAAGGATGGTATCAGAACGCTCTGCTATACTTTTTTCATGGGTAATTAAAAGTACAGAAACGCCGTCTCTGTCTCTTAATTCAAACAAAAGATCCAGAATGATCTGTGTATTGGCATCGTCTAAATTTCCGGTGGGTTCATCAGCGAGAATAAGTTCCGGATTGTTCATCAAAGCTCTTGCCATGGAAACACGTTGTTGTTCACCACCCGAAAGTTGAGTAGGGCGATGGAATCTTCGGTCAGCAATACTGAACCGTTTCATAAGATCCAGTGCTCTGTCAGAAGCTTCTTTCATCGGAACTCCGGATATAAGAGCGGGCATCGCGATATTTTCAATGGCAGTAAATTCAGGCAACAAATGATGAAACTGGAATACAAAGCCAATATTTTTATTTCTGAACTCAGCTAACTTATCAGAATTCATCAGGCTGATATCTTTATCGCCCCAAAGCACCGAGCCTTTGTTGGGTTTATCAAGTCCGCCTAAAATATGAAGTAAAGTACTCTTTCCACTACCGCTTGAGCCAACAATAGAAGTGATGGTTCCTTTTTGAACTTCCAAATTCACATTTTCAAGTACTTCTAAAGGCGGGCCACCATTATCATCATCGTAGCTTTTATAAATCCCTTCAGCTTTTAATAATAATTCTGACATCAGCTTTCCTTGCTAGAATAAAATTCAGGATAAGTAACCTGTTCTATATGAACGCATTTACCGGTCTCGGTATCAACTTTTGCAAAAACTCCGCATAAATGATTATCACCTTCAGCTGCGCGATATTTTTGATGAACTCCGGTCGTGAATCTTTTTATAGCTACTTTTTTGTCCATTCCGATGGATGAATTAAAAGAACCTGTCATGCCTGCATCGGTTTGATAACCTAGTCCCTGAGGAAATATTCTGGCATCTCCGGTCGGAATATGAGTATGCGTTCCAACCAATACCGAAGCTCTGCCATCAATATGCCAGCCCATGGAAATCTTTTCTGCGGTTGCTTCCGCATGCATATCCACAAAAATGATATTGGTTTCTTCTTTCATTTTAGAAAGCGCCCAATCAGCAGCAGAAAAAGGATCGTCAATTGCTTTCATGAACGTACGTCCCTGCAAATTCAACACACCAATCTTAAAAGCAGTACCCGGGATTTCATATACTCCAAAACCGTATCCCGCATTTCCTTTGGGATAGTTAAGAGGGCGGAGGATGGTGTTGTTTTCCCGCATGTACGGAAACACTTTCCATTTGTCGAAAGAATGATCACCACCTGTAATTACATGCACTCCAAGATTATGGAGTGACTTGATGATAGATTCGTTGATTCCATGTCCTTCGTGTGAATTTTCACCGTTAGCGATCACAAAATCAGCCTCATATTTCTTAATAAGACTTGGAAGTACCGTTTCTGTTAATTGTAATCCTGGAGAGCCAACGATGTCTCCGACAAACAAAATGCTGACAGTTTCAGCCAATGTATTTTTCCTTTTTTATTCTTCTTTGATCTGAAGGAGAAGCTTTTCTAAGCTCTTGTTAACTCTCTCCATGGTATGGTGCTCGTTCTTTTCCAGTTCGGAAGAGTTGTTTCTAGCTTCAAAAAGTTCTTCTGCAATACTAAGAGCTGCAAGTGACATAACCGTAGATTCCGGTTGTTTTACAAGCTGTTCACGATAGGTTTTGAATCGTTCATCTACATAATTGCAGATCCGGATCATATTTTCTTCTTCGCTGTCCTCAACTTTCAGCGGATATTGCTTTCCGAGAATAGTGACTTTTATTGATTTCATGATTCAGAACCCAAATGATTATCAATTTTTTGAACAAGTCCCTGAATGTGCTGACGCATTGCCAATCTTTCAGACTCATTTATAGCAGAGAAAATATCTGTTTGTTTGTCTCTTGCTTCAGTCAGTTTTGTTTGAAGCTTGGAATTGTCTCGCTTCAGTTCTTTAATTTCATTCTTTAATTCTGAAATCTCTTCATTGATTTCACCCAGAAGTTCACGAAATCGTTCAGTCTGTTTTGCAACCTTATTCATTGCTTATAACCTAAGATCTAAGTTTAGCAGAGAATTGCTTCTCCAGTGATTTAACCACGCGCTGAATAATAGGTTCTACTTCTTTGATATTCAAGGTTTTGTTGGGATCAATGAAATTTAGTCTGAAGGCGATACTTTTATTTCCTTCTCCAATTGATTTACCTTCGAATACATCAAATATATCAATGTTTTTTAATGTGTTACCTGCATTAGACTTTATGGAGCTCATAAGATCACCTGCAGAAACTTCCTGTTCCACGATGACAGCAAAGTCGAATTCGAAGGCAGGGAATTTGGGAATTGGTGTGAACGATTTAGCTTTGTGCTTGGCAAGAGCTTCTGAAATCTTGTCCAGACTGAACTCTGCAATATAAGTTTTGTGCTCTATATCATAGACATCCAGCAAAGTCTGAGAAACAGTGGAGACTTTACCAAGTTCAATTTTTTTGAAGCTGTAGGTAAGCGAGTTCTCATCGATTGCTTTGATCTTGATACTTCCTGCCAAACCTAACTTGGTGAAGAATGCATTTACTTCGGACTTAAGATCAAATATAGAAAATGGAGTAGCTTTTCCTGTCCAGTGTTCAGTGTTTTTCAATCCCGAAAGACCAAACAGTAAATGGGTTTGTTCGTTGATGCCATCATGATATGTAGCATCTTCGCTTTGTACAAACACATTTCCAACTTCAAAGAAACAAATAGTTTCCGCTTTCCTGTTAAAGTTATAAGAAGCAGACTTCAGGAATCCATGCATTAAAGAAGGACGCATGGTACTCATATCCTTATTCAATGGATTTAATGTCTCGATCATTTGCTCTTCAGAAACAAAATTGAGTGCTTCTTTTTGGGAGATGAGGGAGTTGCTGTAAATTTCTTTAAACCCTAATTGAACGCCAACATCTCTGGTTTTGGAAAGTAAAAGCTCCCAATCAGTTAAAGGTTCAGTTGATACAAAGATCCCCTGATTCTTTGACCCGATCTTATTGTAATCAAATAATCTTCCAACTTCTTCTATCAGGTCAACTTCTCGTTCCAGGTCGGGACGGAAAGTTGGTATTTCAAAAGTAATGGTTTCGTCATCTTTCGAAACTACATCGAGTTCAAGACCATTTACCATTCGGATGATCTCTTCAACAGACAGATCTGTACCTAACAATCTGTTCACATAACTCTTTCTCAAAGTAAGTTGATGTGTTTCTGTTTTTACAGGGTGAATATCCGTGATGCCGGCTTCTGCTTCACCACCACAAACTTCAATGATCAGATCTGCAGTTCTTTGAGCAGCAATGGCTTGTAAATTCGGATCAATACCTCGCTCAAATCTATAAGAAGCATCGGTTTGGAGAGTTTGTTGCTTAGATGTTTTTCTGATACTACCCGGATCGAAATAAGCACTTTCAATTAAAATATTTGTGGTAGAATCACTTACTTCTGAATGCAACCCGCCCATAACTCCGGCAATTGCCACAGGACCATTACCATCACAAATAAACAGTGTTCCCGGTTCACATTTTCTTTTGATGTGATCAAGAGTTTCAAACTCAATTTCTTTATCGAATTCTTTAATGATGATCTTTCCGTCATTCAGATTGTCGAAATCAAAAGCGTGTAATGGTTGTCCAAGTTCGTACATCACATAATTAGTGATATCTACTACATTATTAACCGGGCGAAGTCCTATCGCTGTTAATTTATCCTGTAACCATTTTGGTGAATCTTCAATCGTTACATTTTTGACAAGCTTGCCGACGTATCTGTGGCATTTATCACTTTCAACTTTAATGGAATATTCTTCATTTGAAGATGCATCAGGAACTTTAACAGCAGGCTTAACCAACTCAAGATCTAAAGCTGCGGCAATATCACGGGCAACTCCAAGATGACACGTTGCATCCGGCCTGTTCGGAGTAATGGCAATTTCAATGATGGTATCCTGATACAGATCAAAGATATCACTTATCGGAGTTCCTGTTTCCAGTGATGGATCTAAAACCATAATTCCATCGTGATCCGTACCGAGTCCAAGTTCATCTTCAGCGCAAATCATTCCGTGAGATTCTTCGCCACGGAGTTTTGCTTTTCTAAGAGTGAGAAAGCTACCGTCATCAAGTTTTATAGGCAGGGTAGAGCCAACAGTTGCTACGGGTACTTTTTGTCCTTCAGCTACATTGTCTGCTCCGCAAACGATCTGAACTTTCTCTTCTCCGAGATCAACGGTACAAACTTTTAATCTGTCAGCATTAGGATGAGCTTTTGTCTCAAGAACTTTACCAACGATCACGCCTTCCAGTGTACTGCCAAACTCTTCAATTTCTTCGACCTCTAAACCGATCAAAGTAAGTTTATCAGCAAGTTCTTCAGGACTCAGATCCAGATCAATAAATTCTTGTAGCCAGTTATATGAAATTTTCATTTATAACGTATTGAGATCTTTTAATTAAACTGTTCTAAAAAGCGAATATCATTCTCGTAGAATGAGCGGATGTCGTCGATTCCATGCTTTAAAATAGCGATGCGTTCAACACCCATTCCCCATGCAAATCCGGTGTATTTTTCAGGATCAACTCCAGCAGCTTTAAATACATTTGGGTCAACCATTCCGGAACCTAATATTTCCAGCCATTTTCCTTTTTCTTTTGATCCCCACCAGATATCCATTTCTAAACTTGGTTCTGTGAAAGGGAAGAAGCCCGGGCGTAATCTGTATTTCACATCATTGCCATACATTAATTTAGCAAAAGTGATCAGTGTATCTTTCAGATCAGCTACGCTTACATTCTCATCTACATAAAGAGCTTCAACCTGGTGGAACAGGAAATAAGACTTAGGGCTTACAGCTTCGTTTCGGTACACTCTTCCGGGCATGATAGCACGAATCGGTGGCTTTTGTTTTTCCATCAATCTGATCTGAACAGGAGAAGTATGAGTTCTCAAAACAAGATCGTCTTCTTTTGGATCATCGCTCTTTCTTACAAAAAAAGTATCCTGTTCATCTCTTGCTGGATGATTTGGAGGGAAGTTCAGAGCGGTGAAGTTATGGAAATCATCTTCGATCTCAGGTCCGTGAGAGATCGTAAAACCTAATCGGTAAAAGATACTCTTCATCTCTTCTAAAGTCTGTGTAAGAGGATGCAAAGAACCAACAGGAGAGAGAGGAGCTGTTAAAGTAATATCGTCTGTAGCTGATCTTTCAGTAGTTGCTGAAAAAGAAAATGAAGATTGTAGCTCATCAAATCGATCCTGAGCTAAATTCTTGAGATCATTCATGGACTTTCCAAAGGCAGCTTTATCTTCTTTAGCTACCTGTCCAATCATTTTAAACATGGATTGTATCTTGCCATTCTTGGAAAGAAACTCGAGGCGAAATTTTTCAAGCTCATCAGAGTTTGAAACCGGGAAAGATTCTATTTCTTTTTTTAATGCTTCTACTTTATCGAGCATGTTTTTTGATTTAACTAAGTAATCTGTGGTTAAAATAAAAAAACCGGTAAACCTAATTGAACAGATTTACCGGCTTTAAATAGCAAGATAGCAATTAAGCTGTAGCTTCCTTCACAATGGCAGCAAACGTATCGGCGTCGTGAACCGCTAAATCTGCAAGTACCTTACGGTTGATCTGCATATCCTTTTCTTTCATCGCGTGGATGAGCTTAGAATAAGAGATTCCGTTGATTCTTGCAGCAGCATTGATTCGAACGATCCATAATCTACGGAATGTACGTTTACGATTTTTGCGATCACGGTATTGGTACTGAAGACCTTTTTCAACCGCATTTTTCGCAATCGTATATACATTCTTTCGTTTGCCCCAGTAACCTTTCGCTTGAGATATAATCTTTCTGCGACGGCGACGGGAAGCCACTAAATTTGATGAACGTGGCATTTTGTCTAGATTTTAGGATTAAAATTTATAAGGGATAAGCTCTTTTACTTTTGGAGCATCTGCATCTGTAACGATAGTAGATTCGCCGAGCTTTCTCTTGGTTTTACTGCTTTTCTTAGTAAGAATGTGGCGCTTAAAAGCTTTCTTACGTTTAATTTTACCGGAACCGGTAACCTTAAATCGCTTTTTAGCTCCACTATTACTTTTCATTTTTGGCATTGTGTGTATACCTGCTTTGTGAAAATTATAAAGACTTCAAAGATAGGTAGAAATCATCGTGTAATCAACGATTATAACAGTTTATTTTGGAGTGATCATCATTATCATTCGACGACCTTCCATATTAGGTTTTGTTTCTACCTTAGCAACATCTTCAAGGCTCTTAGCTAATTGAAGAAGAAGTAATTCTCCTTTCTCAGTGTATAGCATATCACGTCCTCGAAATTGAACTGTGGCCTTAACTTTATCACCACTTTCTAAAAACTCTCTGGCATGACGAGTTTTAAATTCAAGATCATGGTCATCAGTATTCGGGCGGAAGCGAAGCTCTTTAACATTTACAGTATGCTGCTTTTTCTTAGCTTCTTTTTCTTTCTTCTTTTTCTCATACATGTACTTGCCGTAGTCAATGATCTTACAAACGGGTGGGTTTGCATCAGGTGCAATCTCAACCAGATCCAGGTTGTATTGTTCGGCAATCTGTAACGCTCGTTCAGATGTAGTAATTTCATGTCCGCCATCAGGTTTAATTACCCGGACTTGTGCGGCTCTTACGTCTTCATTGATTCTGGTTTTGTCAGCAGGTTCTGGTCTGCCAAATGATCTTCTTGCGATATTTATCCTCTTATGTTTTGTTAATCTTCAGGTAATGATTTTTTTTCAATCTCATTTTCAACAGTTGAAAGAAAATCAGAAAATTTGAAAGTTCCAATATCTCCTTTGCGATGTCTACGAACAGAAACCGTGCCAGCTTCTTGTTCTTTGGCTCCAACAATCAGCATATACGGCACTTTGTCAGTTTCCGCATCTCTGATCTTGCCACCAATTTGTTCGCTTCGCTCGTCAAGAGTTACCCGAACTCCAATCTTCTTAAATGCATCAACGCATTTTTTTGCATAATCATTCTGATCATCTGATATCGGAAGTACACGAACTTGTTCCGGAGAAAGCCATAGCGGGAAGTTTCCGGCAAAATGTTCGATCAAAATACTGGTGAATCTTTCCATGGAGCCGAAAGGTGCTCTGTGAATAATAACAGGTCGATGTTTTTCATTATCTGAGCCTACATAAGTAAGATCAAAACGTTCCGGCATTACATAATCCACCTGAACAGTTCCCAACTGCCATTTTCTGCCGATGGCATCCCGAATTATAAAATCTATCTTAGGACCATAAAAACTAGCTTCGCCCGGAGCAATGGTATAGTCCAGATTCATTTCGTCAGCTACTTCTTTGATCTCTTTTTGAGCGCGTTCCCATAATTCAATGTCTCCGCCGTATTTTTCCTCATTATCATCACGGAAGGAGAGACGAATATCAACAGGCATTCCAAATGTGTCAAAAACAAAATTTGTGAGGTCAATTGTATGTTTGATCTCTTGTTTCAACTGTTCCTGCATGCAATAAATGTGAGCGTCATCCTGGGTAAAACCACGTACTCTTGAAAGTCCACTTAATTCACCGGATTGTTCATAACGATAAACGGTTCCGAATTCTGCCAAGCGTAAAGGAAGATCACGATAACTCCTCATCTCATTAGAATAGATCCTGTGATGATGAGGGCAATTCATTGGCTTCAACATGTATTCTTCATCATCAACCTGAATTGGATCGTATTGAGAGTCGGAATAGTAGGGGTAGTGTCCGGAAGTTTTGTACAACTCAATATTTCCAATATGAGGAGTGATCACTTCTTGATAACCGCGTTCAAATTGTTCGTCTCTTAGGAATGACTCTAATGTTCTTCTGAGTCTTGTTCCTTTAGGTAACCAAATGGGAAGGCCACTGCCCACCATTTTGTCGATCATATAAATACCTAGTTCTTTACCAAGCTTTCTGTGATCTCTTTTTTTGGCTTCTTCCACCATATCAAGGTGTTCCGTAAGCATTTTCTGCTTAGGGAAAGAGATGCCGTAAATACGTGTAAGCTGTTTACTGTTGTTGTCTCCACGCCAGTAAGCACCTGCTAAACTTGTAAGCTTGATCGCCTTTACAATTCCTGTGTTTGGAACATGAGGTCCGCGGCAAAGATCGGTAAAATTGCCTTGAGTATAGAATGTGATCGATCCGTCATCTAAACCTTCGATCAGATCTACTTTATATTTGTTTCCATTATCTTTATAGAAAGAAAGGGCATCTGCTTTTGAAATATCTTTTCGCTCAAAGCTGTTTTTATTTCTGGCTACTTCAAGAAATTTTTGTTCGATCTTTCCTAGATCATCCTGAGAAATATTTTTTTCTCCGAAATCGATATCATAGTAAAAACCATTTTCGATTGGGGGCCCAATACCAAATTTAGCTTCAGGGTAAAGCTCCTGAACTGCTTCTGCTAAAATATGCGCAGATGAGTGCCAGAATGTATATTTGCCATCTTCGCTATCCCAGGTATTGATTGCTATGGTAGCATCATCATTTATTGGCCGATCCAGATCAAGGATCTCCCCATTAACTGTGATACTTAGTGCAACTCTTGCTAATCCTGATGAAATTGATTCCGCAACCTCAAGCCCTGTAGTTCCCTTTTTATATTCTCGTTCGGAACCGTCGGGTAAGGTGATAGTAATATTTTGTTCTGACATTAATTATTTAATTGAAAAAAAGCTTTTTTATGATGCCCAAAGATAGGAATAATAATTTTTGGTACATACTTAATTTAAGATTATTAAAGTTTTGTTGGATAAAGTAAAGTATAAAATGCATATTCTCGCTGCAAAATAGAAGGACATCTAGAGACAAGTATGACATTTTTCGATTCGCAACTCATGTTTGTGTGCGATCAACTTAATTTGAAGATATTGGATGCTAACGAAGCTGTTATATCCAAACTTCAATACCCTAAAAAGGAATTAATAGGCAAATCGCTGTCTACTTTAGGGAAAAATATAGATCTCAGTCAGGAAGAATTTGTAAATCTGGGATTACCCTTCATCGAAACCTGGAAGATATTTTCGAAAGCGAAAGATGAATTTTTCGTACAGTTCTCATCACATCTTATTAACTATAAGGGTATTCCCTCCAAAATTGTAGTTGCTCATGATGTAACAGATGTATTTAAGAAGAATGCATCCTCAAAAAAAGCAGTTTCTTTGCCTATTGGTTTTCAGGATTTCCCATTGGCAGAAGTTGAATGGGATCTAAATCACAAAATATTGAGGTGGTCAAAAAGAGCGGAGTTACTTTTCGGGTATTCCCATTCCGATGTAAACAAAAATCCTTATTTACTTGAAGACCTGATTCAAGAGTCTGATTTCGGTAAGATCACCGAAGCCAATAAAGATGCACTTCAGGATCTGAGTCCTACAAAGATAGTTACTCTTAAATCCGAAACTAAAAGTGGTGAATACATAGAGTGCGAATGGTATAATTCCTACTTATTTGATAGCAAAGGAAATATCACTTCTATCTATTCTGTGATCAAGGATATCACAGAAGAAAAACTTGCCAGAGAAAAGTCAAGGCAACTGATGACCAGTTTTATGGATCTGTATAACTCAATTACAGATGCGATCTATTTACTAAATCCATTGGGTGTGATCATAGATGTTAATGCCGGTTTAACAAAAACCTTTGGATATGAAAAAGAGGAGGTTATCGGTCAACAAATCAAATTTCTATCTGCATCAGGTAAATACGATCAAGAATTAATAAACGATTATTTAAAAAGAGCCAGAGAAGGAGAATCAATAAGTTATGAAGGTTGGGGGGAAAAGAAGAATGGCGAAGTTTTTCCTACAGAAGTATTGATGAATTCCGGTTCTTATTTAGATGAGGATGTTATAATTGTTGTGGAAAGAGATGTATCAGAAAGATTGCTTTCTCATCAGGAGTTAAAACATCGGGAAAGTATGTTCAGTAATTTATTTCATTCCAGCCCAATTGGTATTGCCCAACTGGATCATCATCAGGAAATTGAAAATGTAAACAAAAGCTTCGAAGAGATATTTGGGTACACTCAAAAAGAAGTAAAGGGTTTGGAGCTCGATAAACTGATTGTTCCTGATGATGAATATCAAGATGCTCTTGAACTTTCCACAAGTGAAATTGCCAAAGTGTACAGCGGGAAAAGAAGAACAAAATCCGGCAATATTATCGATGTAATTGTATGTGCTGTTCCCGTAATTGTAGATGGAAAAATAATTTCAATGTATGGAATATATGTTGACATCACGGATCGGAAAAGGGCGGAAGAAAAGCTGAAATCTAATTTAAGAGAAAAGGAAGTTCTACTTGCCGAGATCCATCACAGGGTTAAGAATAATCTTGCTGTAATTACCGGATTACTGGAGTTACAGGCTTTGAATTCAGAAAACGAAGACGCTCATAAAGTACTCAAAGATAGTCAAATGAGAGTTAATTCTATTGCTTTAGTCCATGAACTACTTTATCAAAGTGACGATTTTTCCCAAGTAGACATTCCTAATTATCTGAAAGACCTTACCAGAGTGATTTCTAATTCAATGGAAAGAAGAGCGATCCCTGTTTATATCGAATTTGATCTGGATCAGATTCAGTTAGAAATTACACAAGC